>Ga0181525_10000585_pt1 | contig 31421 bp, 28 predicted proteins | sample PEATcosm2014_Bin_48_FD_121100 | JGI IMG/M metagenome (GOLD analysis project Ga0181525, IMG submission 121100) | Peatland microbial communities from MTU Mesocosm Facility, Houghton, MI, USA - PEATcosm2014_Bin06_10_metaG | ecosystem: Environmental > Terrestrial > Soil > Wetlands > Peat | place... | reverse complement strand
GAGCGTTGCTCGCCGGCCTGGTGCGCATGTGGTGTAACGGCTGACGATGTCTTTCAGCCGGTCGAATTCCAGAAGCTGTTCCGCCGATCTCATTTTCTCTTTTTAGATTGTGGGGAAGTGCCGAGCGTCTCGACCATTGCAACGCCAATCGCATCCATCGCGGCTGTGGCGTCGTGTCCGTGCGCTGAATTATTGTTCCCGAAAATCGTAAAGACCAGGTGTTCGCCGCGAGCAGTTGTGGCATAGCCAGACATTGCCCGCACATGCTCGAGCGAGCCGGTCTTCGCCAATATCCGGCCTGCCGCCGCCGTATCCTTCATCCTGTTTTCGAGCGTGCCGTCCACGCCGGCTATCGGAAACGTGGAAATATAATCCGCTCCCCACGGCTGTTGCGACACGTACAGCAGAAGCTGAACGATCGCCCGGGGTGTGACGAGATCGTCTCGCGAGAGCCCCGACCCGTCTGACAGAACGACGTCTCCATCCGCAATTCCAGCCGTTTTCAGGAAATTCTGCTCCACCCAAATTCCCGCGTCAGTCGAGCCCACACCCGCTTTTTCCCGCGCCACAGTGCGAAGAAATAATTCCGCGTGCAAGTTTTGGCTCACTTTGTTCGTTACGCGAATGCTTTCAAGCAGCGCCGGGGAAACATGCTCGGCCAGCACCAGAGTATTCACTATCTTCGACATTTCGCCGCTCATGCCGCCGGGATTGAGCGGAATTTCCACCGCCGGTCGATCAGCCAGAGTGAGAGCATCAAACGGTTCGGGTGGCGCGGCATGCTGCACACGGATCTTGCCGCTCACATGCACGCCGGCATTTTCGAGAATTTGCCTAAGCGTCCCCGCTGCAACTTCGGCCGGATCAATCATTGCGAAGTCGAGTTTTATCGGCGCGTGTCCGGCGGGGATGGAGCCACGCAGCAGAATAAATTTTTGTCCTGGCTGGCGGACTACTGAAAAATTCGGTTTGCCGCCGCTTGGGCCGGTCCCCACTTCGTGCCCGAAATCATCCGAAGCAGCCTCCGGCTCGACCATGAGCTTTGCCGGATCGCCCTCCCGGTCCGCGGGGCTTACTTCAATTGAAAAAGAATTGTCATTGAACGCAAGCGCGCTGACCGGCGCGCCGAATGTGAAATACAAGTCCCCAACACTCCAGCCGGCTGGATATGGATCATAAGGAAAATAACTGTCATCCGCGACGATATCTCCGTCCACCGCCTTCAGCCCTTTGGCCACCGCACTTTGCACCATCTCAGCTAAGGCCGCTTCCGAAGGGCCTTCGCGCTCTACTTTCCCGGCGTACGGAAATTTTCGATTGGAGAGATCCGGGTCACCGCGCCCCACTAAAAACAGATCGCCCGCGAGCCGCCCATCATTTCCGAGCTGGCCGGATGTTTCCAGCGTGGTACGAAAACGAAAATCGGGCCCCAGCATTGAGAGCGCAAGCGTGGAGGTAAAAATCTTCGCGTTCGACGCCGGCGTGAAAAATCTGTCGGCATTCATCTCGTAAAGGGTTTCCCCGCTGTCGCGGTCTGCCACCAGCACTCCCCAGAAGGCCTTCTGTGCATGGGCTTCAGCCAGCGCGGCATCAACCCGGGCCCGAAATCGCGTCACATCTGGTCGTTTTGCGGCTGGTTTTTTCTTCGCTGAATCAGCCTTCGGGACCGCCGTCAGATTCTGCGCTTCGGCAAGTGGCCCGCAAACGCTGCATGCAATCGCCAACGCCAAAAGGACAGAATAACAGCGCCTGCGAACGTGTGAATTTATGACGGATTTGATCATAGTGATCCGTACCGAATTGAAACGGAACTGATTATATTCGAATGTTCTCCCGCGCGCCTCGCTTGCAGAAAGGTTGCGATTCCACGCCGAAAACCATATGATATGTGCTCCCCATAGGAGGAAATCCATGAAAAATGTTTTATCGGCCCTGCTGATGTTAGTCCTAGCCGGAATACCCGCGATGTTTACGGCCTCTACCCTGCGCGCGGATGACGACACCACCAAAGACGAAGACCGTATTAAGAATGCTGGTCAGGTCGTAAAAGAAATCATGAATATCCCCGACAACATTCCGCAAAGCCTCATCGATAAAGCGGACTGCGTGATCGTGTTCCCTTCCGTGCTTAAGGCCGCATTCATCGTAGGCGCCAGCTACGGTCGCGGTGTCATGACCTGCCGTCGCGGCGATGGTTTCAACGGCCCTTGGGGAGCGCCGTCGATGATGGCCCTCGAAGGTGCCAGCTTCGGCTTTCAGGCTGGCGGGCAGGCGACCGATTTCGTGCTGTTGGTTATGAACGAAGATGGCGCCAAAGGCATTCTCGCCAGCAAGGTGAAAATCGGCGGAGACGCCTCTGCGGCTGCCGGCCCGGTGGGACGCAACGCTTCAGCGGAAACGGACGTCACGTTGCGCGCGGAGATTCTCACCTATTCCAGAGCACGCGGCCTGTTCGCCGGCGTCTCGCTCGCGGGCTCCACTGTTCGTCCGGACAATGACGCCAATGAACGCGTTTATGGAAAGAAGATTCCGGCCAGGGACATCGTGCTTCACCATGCCGTCCCGCCGCCTCCTTCCGCCGCGTTGCTCCTCTCAACCTTGAGGAAGCATTCACCGAAACATAGTTCCTAATCGAAACGCTCTCTAAATTCGATGCAGCGCCTATTTTCTACTCAAAAGCTGGACGAAGCAGGTGGCCGATGTACAATGGCACCTGCTTCGGACCCAGACCAAAATCCCAGGCCAGGTAACACGATTCCGAGCTTTGACTCGAATCCATCCTAATCAAGAAAGGTTGAACCGTGAAAAAAAGAATGATCGTATTCGCACTCTGTTTGGCAGTTGCTTCTCCCATGTTCGCTCAGAAAAAACAAGATGAGCGTCTAGAAAACTCAGCCACCGTACTGCGCGAGATCCTCGTGGATCAGGGCCTGCCTACAAGCATCATCGACCAGGCCGATTGCGTCGTCGTGTTCCCCAGCGTCAAAAAAGTAGCCGTGGGCATCGGCGGAAGTTATGGACGCGGTGTATTGGTTTGCCGCAACGGCGGAGACATGAATGGTGCCTGGGGCGCGCCGGCAATGTACAAACTTGACTCGGCCAGTCTTGGCGTGCAACTCGGCTCCACGGCCACTGATTTTGTGCTGGTGGTCATGAATCACAAAGGCGCGGAGCAAATCCTGAATGGAAAGACCAAACTCGGAGCAGATGCCGCTGCCGCTGCAGGTCCCACGGGCGCTTCTGCTGTGGGCTACAACGCAGCTTCCATGAAGGTGGATGTCCTTACCTATTCGCGGACCAAGGGTCTTTTTGCCGGTGTATCGCTGGTCGGTGCATCCATGGACTCTGACGAAGATGCCAACAAGTCTCTCTATGGCAAAGCGATCAGCGCGCACGACATCGTGGAAGGCGGACAAGCCGCACCGGCGGCCGCCAAGCCGTTGATCGACGAACTCGACAAGGTCTCCGGCGCGCGCAAGTAGCTTCTGTATCGGAACGCAAAAGAAACAGGCGGGCGAGCTCGGAAGCATCTCCGTAGAAACGGTCGGTGCTTCCCTGCCGAATCTGCCGCTCTGTAAGAGCAACGCCGGGGCGAAATCCTCGGCGTTGCAACTACCAGCGAGCCCCTTGGAATGAATGCGGGGACCTTGCCCTCCCTCGAAATATGACTTATAGTCGTAGTCGCCTATAAGTCATTATTGGAGCTCTGCAAAATGAAGTCTTCCAGTGCCGTACCCTCCGCTCGTCGCGCTGTGGTCTTTCCCCAGCCCAATCGTCGCGAGCGTCGTCGCTTGGAAACTCGCGAGCGCATCTACCGCGCCGCCCTCCAAATCTTTGCCGAACGCGGTTATCTCGAAACTACCGTCGAAGACATCACCGAGGCCGCCGACGTCGGCAAGGGAACATTTTTTAATTATTTCCCTACCAAAGAACACGTGCTCGCCACTTACGGCGAGCAACGCGTCGCCGCAATCGAAAGCGCCCTGAAAAAAGCTCGCTCGGCAAACCACTCCGTGCTGGCCGTGCTCAAGGAATTGGCTACCGACCTGGCCGGCCAGTCTTCGCAAAGTCCCGATTTGCTTCGATCGATTTTTGCGGCTCATTTGTCGTGTGCTCCGGTGCGCGCAGAATTGCAGAACCGGCTGCAGCGCGCCCGCCAGCTCTTGGCGGAAATTTTTATCCTCGGTCAGAAGCGGGGCGAAATTCGCCGCGATCGTTCCGCCGCCGACCTCGCTCGGCTTACTCACCTCATCCTAATGGGCGTGACCATAGCTTGGGCGCTGAATCCGGATTCCCTGTTGCGAAAGTCAGCGGAGCAAGTCTGGGAACTGTTCTTTCCGAGCCTTTCTGCCGATATAACAAGGAAGGGCAAGCTCTCGCGGAAAACAAGGCGCTGAGCTGTCGTTGCCGCCAAATTTTTGGTTGCCTTGGTGAATCTGGAAGCCGGGAGTTTCATCATAAATAGAAGGGAATTGGAGGAGATCCTGTGAAATATCGATTGGCTGCCGTGGTCCTTATTCTGACGATCTTCTCGCCAGCGGCCAAGAACCCTCTCTCGGCCCAAATCCCCGCTGGGCCTGTCGTGGCCCCCTCCGGAAATTCAGGTTCGAGCACTACCACGAGTTCTTCCCCTGCTCCTGCTTCCGTAGCATCTCCCGCTGCGGCGCAGGGACAAAGCTCATTCACCGGCAGCGTTCCGTCCCCACTTGTTCCCGGAGTTCTGCCCATTTCGCTCGAAGATGCCATCAATCGCGGCTTGAAACAGAACCTCGGCTTGCTGCTCTCAAGCCAGGATGTCGGTTCAGCTCGGGGCCAGCGCTGGCAGCAGTTGAGCTCGCTCTTGCCTAATCTAACGACCACCAGCTACGTCGATCAGTCGCAAATCAACCTTGCCGAGTTCGGGTTCAGCTTCAAAATTCCTAATGCGAGTATCCCTTCCGTCGTCGGCCCTTTCACTTATTACGATTCGCGCGCCTACGTGACGCAATCCGTCTTCGATTGGAAAGCCATCAACAACACGCACTCTGCTTCGCAGAACGTAAAAGCCGCGCAATACACAGTTAAGGACGCTCGCGATCTCGTGGTTCTCGCCGTTGGTTATAACTATCTTCAAGCCATCGCCGACGAAGCGCGGATCGAAACAGCCGAAGCTCAAGTGAACACCGGACAGGCTCTCTACAATCAGGCCGCCGATCAACTCAAAGCCGGAACCTCCCCGGCAATCGATGAACTTCGCGCGCACGTCGAGTTGCAGACGCGCCAGCAGCAATTGATTCAGGCCAAGAATGATCTCGCGATTCAGAAACTCATCGTCGCCCGAGTAATCGGGCTTGCACCCGGCCAGGAATTTGATCTCACCGACAAGTCTCCTTACGAACCCCTCGAAGGCATTACCGTGGAGGACGCGCTGAAGCGGGCGTACGCGACTCGTTCGGATTTTCAGGCCGCGTTGGCAACTGTCAGTTCCGAGGAGTACTCGCGTCGCGCGGCCCATGCCGGGTATTACCCTTCCCTTTCGGTCAGCGGCGATTACGGCGTTGCCGGAACCTATTCGAATCTCTTCACCCATGGGGTTTTCGACATGCGCGCCACCCTGAATATTCCAATCTTCCAGGGCGGCAAAGTTCACGGGGATGTCTTAGTCGCGGATGCGCAGCTTCAGCAGAGCCGCGATCGGCTCGAAAGCCTGCGCGCGCAGATCGACGCGGATGTTCGCACCGCGCTGTTCAACCTCGAATCCTCGGCGCAACAAGTGGTCGTGGCTAAAAGCAACGTGGGCCTGGCAGATGAAAGTTTAAGGCAATCGCGCGACCGATTTGCGGCGGGCGTGACCAATACCGTCGAAGTTGTGCAAGCGCAGGAAGCCGTCGCCAGCGCGCACGAAAACTATATTTCGGCTCTCTACAGCTACAACTACTCGAAAATCGCTCTGGCGCGGGCCATCGGATTTGCCGAAGAAGGCGTGAAGCAGTATTTCAAAGGAAAATAAATGCCACAGAGAACAGAGGTGGAACCAGCCAAGAATCCTGCGGATCAGAGCGCCGGTCAACCGGACAAACCGGCTGCAGCCGCCACCGCCGTTCCTCCGGAAACCCATTCGGCATCGGAGCCTCCGCCGTCTCGAGCCGGAAGATTCATTCAATCGAATCCAAACGCTCGTCTGCTTCTGATTGCAGCGATCCTGGTGGTGCTGGTCGGCGGGTTCTTCGCCTGGCGCTATTTCCAAAGCTACGAGTCCACCGACGACGCGGAAGTAGACGGCCACCTGATGCCGCTTAGCGCGAGAATTTCGGGCTACGTTACAAAGGTGAACGTGGACGACAATCAGTACGTCACCGCGGGCACAGTACTTGTTGAAATTGATCCCCGCGATTTTCAAGTCGCCGTGGACCAAGCCAGAGCCGCGGTGGAAGACGCACGCGCCACCGCCCAGGCCTCTAACTTGAACGTCCCCATTACAAACGTTAATACCGCCAGCCAAATTTCCTCCTCGGAAGCGGATATTGAAAATGCGAAAGCCGGGATCGCCGCCGCTCAGCAGCAGTACGACGCCGCTCAAGCGCAGCTGGCCGAAGCCCAAGCCAATAACACAAAAGCCCAATTGGACGTTGGCCGTTACAAACAACTTGTTGATAAACAGGAAATTTCGCAGCAGCAGTACGATCAGGCGGAAGCCGCTGCGAAGGCGAACGCGGCCGCCGTCGTGGCTGCACGCTCCTCCGCAGCAGCCGCCGCACAGCAAGTAACCCAAGCGCGCAGCAAGCTCGTCACCGCCGAAGCCGGCCTGCGCGCGTCACAAACCGCGCCGCGGCAAGTCGCTTCCTCCGAAGCTCGCGCTCTTTCTGCTGATGCCACCGTGAAACAAAAACAAGCGCTGCTCGATCAGGCTGAATTGAATCTCCAGTACACCAAGATCGTTGCGCCGGTGAACGGCGTGATTACTAAAAACGTCGAAGTCGGCATGAACGTCCAGCCCGGACAACAACTGTTCTCCATCGTTCCGCTGGAGGACGTTTGGGTTACCGCGGACTTCAAGGAAACCCAATTGAAAAATATGCGCGTGGGTCAGTCCGCAAAAATAAAAGTGGATTCCAATGGACGTACTTACAACGGCCATGTGGACAGCTTTGCCAACTCCAGCGGCGCCCGTTTAAGCTTGCTGCCGCCGGAGAACGCTACGGGCAACTACGTTAAAGTAGTTCAGCGCATCCCGGTAAAAATCGTCCTCGAGCCCGGGCAGAACAAAGACCTTTCCCTCCGGCTGGGGATGTCGGTGGAAGCCAAAGTCTTCGTGAAGTGACTCTCGCGCGCTTATGGCATCGGAAGCCTACCAACGGCCGCCTGTTAATCCTTGGATCATCGCACTCACCGTAACCCTCGCGACGTTCATGGAAGTGCTCGATACCAGCGTCGCCAACGTTGCGCTTCCCCACATCGCAGGCAGTCTTTCCGCCGGCCAGGATGAAAGCACGTGGATACTCACGTCTTACCTCGTTTCGAATGCCATCGTTCTGCCCATGAGCGGTTGGTTTTCGCAGATGATTGGCCGCAAGCGCTTTTATATGTCTTGCGTGGCGATTTTCACCATTAGCTCATTTTTGTGCGGACTCGCTCCCAGTCTTGGCATGCTCATTTTCTTTCGCGTGCTTCAAGGAGTGGGCGGCGGAGGTTTGCAGCCAAGCGAACAAGCGATCCTCGCTGACACATTTCCACCAGCCAAACGCGGAATGGCGTTCGCGGTCTATGGGATGGCTGTAGTCCTTGCTCCGGCTATTGGCCCCACGCTCGGCGGATGGATCACCGACAATTTCGATTGGCGCTGGATCTTCTTCATCAACATCCCGGTCGGCATTATTTCCCTCCTTCTCACCAACCGGTTGATTTCCGATCCTCCTTACATGAAGGAGCAAAAGCGCACGGGCTTTAAAATCGATTACATCGGATTGGGATTGCTGGCCCTCGGCCTCGGAACTCTGCAGGTCGTGCTTGACAAAGGCCAGCGCGACGATTGGTTCGGCTCTCATTTAATCGTCATCATGAGCACCATTAGCGCGATTGCCTTGATAGCCGTGGTGATCTGGGAGTGGTATCACAAAGACCCGATTATCGACTTGCATCTGTTCAAAGACCGCTCCTTTGCCGTGGGAAATATGTTGATGTTCATGGTGGGGTTCGCGCTGATGTCCAGTACCGTTTTGCTGCCGCTCTTCATGCAAACGATCATGGGTTACACCGCGGAACAAGCCGGCCTGGCATTGATGCCAGGGGGATTCGCCATTCTGGTGTCCATGCCTATCGTGGGATTTCTGCTTGGGCGTTATGATGCGCGGAGACTGCTGATCTTCGGAATGGCCATGCTTTCGTTTGCGCTATTCCATATGACTCGATTCGATACCGCTATCGATTTTCGCACTGTGGCTACCGCGCGCATATTTCAAGCTATCGGCCTTGCATTTCTCTTCGTTCCCATAAACACCGCGGCGTACGCATTTATTCCGAAAAACAAATCCAACGCGGCTTCCGGCTTGATCAATCTCGCCCGGAACATCGGTGGCAGCATAGGAATTTCACTCGTCACCACCATGCTCGCGCGGCGGACTCAGTTCCATCAGGCCAACCTGAACAACGACATACACGCGGGAAGTCCACAGCTCCAAGCCATGATTGCTGAAACCACGCGTGCGCTTATAGCCAAAGGGTCTTCTGCCTATCAAGCCTCGCACCAAGCTTATGCCATGGTCGCAAACATGCTCGATCGGCAAGCCACCATGCTGGCCTACATTGACAACTTCTGGCTTCTCGGCGTATCCGTGCTCGTCATGCTCCCCTTTGTCTTCCTGATGAAGAAAGTGAAGCCTGGCGGCCCATTAGCTGTACACTGAGGCCCTTGGAGGAATGCCATGCAGGTCCGGACCATCACGGTCGAGCGCGAATACGGCAGCGGTGGCGCGCTTATCGCGCGCCGGTTGGCCGAAAGACTAGGCTGGAAATTGTGGGACGAGGAACTTACCGCAGAAATCGCCCGCCTCGCCAAGGTCGACCATAAGGCTGCAAAGCAATGCGACGAACGCGTGGACCCTTTGGTTTACCGCCTGTTCAAAGTATTCGCTCGCGGAAGCTATGAACGGGCGCTCCCGGTGGAAGGCTCGGCCTCCGGATTTGACACCGATCAGATGGTTGATCTACTGCGTAAAGTTGTAGAGGATGTTGCTTCCCGGGGAAATTGCGTCATCGTAGGGCGCGGTGCGCCTTTCATTTTACGGGACCATCCGGACGCCTTCCACGTCTTCGTTTACGCCTCACGAGAGGAGAAAATCCTCCGCATAAAATCAATCGGGAAAACCGAAAAGGAAGCTGCCCAGCTGGTCTCCGAAATCGACGCCGAGCGCGCCTCCTTCATACGCCACTACTTCGGCTCCGAGTGGCCCTGCCGGGCCCTCTACAACGTAATGATTAACTCGAAATTTGGAGATGAGTACGTAATCGAAATGATCCTGGAACACATCGCCGCTCTTGAGAAGCTGCACGCTCCTCAAAGCGCCAACGCTTAGCTCTTCTTTGGGCTCCCGCTAACGCAACCTACTTCGCTTCTCCGGGCTTGAAGCTGGGGTTCTCGATTATGCCTAGCACATTGCCAAAGGGATCCCGCACCGCTCCGATCAGAATTCCCCCGCCCACATCTTGTATCTCTCCAAGCGGCGACGCTCCCATTTCCACTAAACGTTTGTAAGCAACCCGTGCGTCCTCCACGCCCCAGTAGGCTACGCCCGCGCGAGTGCGCTTCGCAGCCGCATCCTTCTCCGGCACAAGCCCCAACTCATATCCGCCTACCTTGAACCCAACGTAGAACGGCTGATCGAAGTAGGGCTGTTCGCCCAGCACTTTGCTGTACCAGGCTTTTGCTTTCGCAATATCCGGCGCGTCGTATACAGCTGTTCGTAAACCTAAAAACATCGCATACTCCTTCGCATCGCCTCTCACAGATTTTGCCGATGACACGTCCACGCGGCCGGCCAAGAACGCGCACAAACATATCACGGAGACAAGCATCGTGAATGCGGACACGTGTTTTAACTTGACTCCCCTCACGGGCTTTATCTCCGCAGGCAAACCGGCAGCTTGTAGCTCCATCTGCCGCGCGATTTTCCCGCGGCGACTCGCCGGTTTCCTTGATTTCGCTCGAGGCATTACGCTCCTCCCCCTTGCCAGGCCAGTTGCATCTGCGGCGACTTCCAAGCCCGCGACTCGTCTGTGCGCGTGCGCAGGCCAAGCCCATACTTACCGCGCAGTCCCTCGACGCGCGCACGGATCTCTTTGCTATAAGCCTCGGGCACGTTTCCGTAACGCCCGTACCACGTGCGATATTGTTGCGAAAGCTTTGGAAACTTCTTATCCAGGAACGGCATGAACTGCTTCAACGACGCCGGCATCAGGAAAAGCACTCTTCCTGCAAGCCATTGCGCTCCCGCATCTCGCGCGCCGCGGGCAAGCGCTTCCAAATCTTCTTCACTGTCTGTTATCCCCGGCAGAATCGGCATCGCCAACACGCCCGCTGAGATTCCAGCCGCACGCAGTTTGCGAATGGCTTCCAAACGAAGATCCGGCCTCGGAGCGCGAGGCTCAAGCAGCCGCGCCAGCCGAACACGCATCGTCGTGATACTCAGGTTCACGGTGATGGAGGATCGCTCCGCGATGCGCCGCAGCAAATCGATGTCCCGAATTACCTGATCTGATTTCGTCGTGATCGAAAGCCTCAGCCCCTCGCGCAACGCCATTTTTTCGAGAATCGCGCGCGTTGCTCCGAACTCCCGCTCGGCCGGCTGGTAAGGATCGGTCGCCGTTCCAATGGCGATATGTTCTCCCCAGATTTTCTCCGCGGAAAGATCGCGATCCACCACCGCGCCCGCATCCTTTTTCACGTAAATTTTCGACTCGAATTCTCCGCCATCAATATCCATGTATTCGTGCGTGTAGCGTGCGTAGCAATACTTGCAGCCGAATTCGCAGCCGCGATACGGATTCACCGTCCACCGGAACGGCACCCTCTCCGAATCGCAGTAGTTCAGGATTGATCGTACAGGAAGCAGAAAGTACTCCGTCCCGCGCTTGGCTTCAGCGCGGAGGGAGGAAGCGGCGAGGCGTGCAATGCCGACCAGTTCCGTAGCGGGCTTCGTTCGGAGCGGTGATCCCGACTCTGTCGGGACCGGCTCCGGGGGCGCGGAAGCGTCACTCGGTTGCTCACTGGTGCCGTGGCGAGCGGCTGTGGGGAAAAGGGTGAGACTGGTCTGCTCCGGGCCTTGCCGTCGACGCCGTAGCGTCGCTGGGGCTGCCCGGAATATGGGAGAAGTGGCCATTGGAGCCTCGCCGTCACGTGTTGCATCTTATTCGCCTTTTATTCGCTATGTCAAGAACTATTCTTCGCTTTCTGTTCGCCTGTTCAGGAAGTCAAGGCCGCCCTGGAAACCCTGCACTTGACCAAACCTGGGGCGCACACCGGCCCCCGCTATACTGAAGTCGCATTACCCCGGAGACCCTCGTGGCAGAAGTCGGAATCCTAATTATTGACGATGATGTAGTCAGCCAGCGAGCGCTCAAAAGCGTCCTCGATTCCGAAGGTTGGCGTGTCCGGTTAGCGCCTCTCGCTTCGCAAGCCATGGCCGAATTGGCCAGCGGCGAGTGGAATCTCGTTATCGTCAACATCGCTCTTACTGACGTTCGTGGCCCACTTTTCTCCATCCTGAAGGAACTCGCCCAAACCGAGTCATATCCCGCGCCACAAGCCGAAAATGAAGCTCCACCGAAACGCATCCGCGTGCTATTTCTCGTTCCCGTGCTCGCCGCGAAACATGCGCAGCCGATTCTCGAAGAGGAGGGCCTTCCCTACTCCCTTAAGCCTTATCACCTCCACGATTTTCTGGAAAAAGTGAGCGAACTGCTGGTCGAGTCCGGCGCTCTCGCTGAACCGATTCGCAGCATGGGAGATTTTTCCGCCCTCAAGAAGCGCCAGCGTAAGATCAGCGATTCGCGGGATAGCCGCAGAGGCACCATGTTCGCATCGCGCGAGGATTATCAAATGTCGGAAGAAGAGTTGATCGAGTTCGAGAAACAGGAAGAAGAAGACCGCAAGAAGCGCGAAAAGGAATTGCACGACCGCCAGCACCTCGGATAGCCGCAAGCGCGCCTAATAATGCTGTTACTCGGTCGTTTTGGTCTGATGCGGGCGGACTTCGCTCCGGTCCGGCGTCTCCTCCAGCAATTCCGCAATCGTCTTCCTGAAAATCGGATGCCGCACTTCGGGAGCGATCTCAGCGAATGGAACAAGAACGAATCGCCTTTCGGCCATGCGCGGATGCGGAATCTCAAGCTGCTCCGAACTCACCACACGATCCTCGTAGAATAAAACATCTATGTCGATGAAACGCGGGCCCCGCGGCACGCGCCTTCGCCGTCCCAGCGCGCGCTCGATATCCAGCAGCCAGTGCATCAGTTGCGGCGGCAAAAGGTCTGTTTGCGCTTCCACCACGCAGTTTAAAAACCAGCTTTTCGAACTTGTCTCCACCGGTTCGGTCTCGTACAGGGACGATTTCCGCGTAACCCTTACTCCACACGCGCTGAGGGCTTCGAGAGCTCGCGCAATATATTGAGCGCGGTCTCCTTTATTCGAACCCAGCGATAGATAGATTGTCGCCATGGCTTCAGGAAAGTGATGATAACCGGGAACGATCGCGTTACGGAATCTGCCGTTAGCTGAAAAGTCCAGGCTGGCGGCGAGGCTCGTCCATGCCGAAGTGTTTGTAGGCCAGGGTGGTCGCCACGCGCCCTCGCTGCGTGCGGTCCAGCAGACCCAATTGCATCAGGTAAGGCTCGTAAATTTCCTCGATCGCATCCTCTTCTTCGCTCAGCGAAGCTGCAATCGTGTTCAGCCCCACCGGCCCGCCCGAATATTTCTGAATGATCGTGAGCAATAAATTTCGATCTACTTCGTCCAGTCCGTGTTCGTCCACCCCCAGCATGGCCAGCGCGTCACGCGCTACCGTGATGTTGATCTGGCCCTTGGCGCGAACTTCCGCAAAATCGCGTACCCGCCGCAGCAAACGGTTTGCCACCCGTGGCGTGCCCCGGCTGCGTCGCGCGATCTCTCCCGCACCCGCTTCATCCATCGTGATCCCCAGAATTTTTGCCGAGCGCTGCACAATTTGCAGCACGTCTTCCGGCGAATAAAACTCCAGCCGGTGCACGATCCCGAATCGCGACCGCAACGGCGCCATAATCAGCCCCGCGCGCGTAGTCGCTCCAATCAAGGTGAACTGATTTAACTGATAGGGATGCACCCGCGCGCCAGGTCCCTGTCCGATGATCAAGTCCACGCGGAAGTCTTCCATCGCCGGATAGAGGATCTCTTCCAGCGAAGGCTGCAGCCGGTGAATTTCGTCCAGGAAAAAGAAATCTCGCGGGTCGAGTGAGGTAAGCACCGCTGTAACGTCGCCTTTTTTCTCCAGCAGCGGTCCTGAAGTTATTTTGATCGCCGAGCCCATCTCATTCGCGAGAATCTGCGCGAGTGTCGTTTTTCCCAGTCCCGGCGGCCCGTAAAGTAAAACGTGATCCAGCGCTTCGCCTCGATTCCTCGCCGCGTCCACCGCAATCTTCAGGTTTTCCTTCACCCGTGACTGGCCGATAAAATCTTCCATGCGCTTCGGCCGCACGCTTGCGTCAATGCGCGCGTCTTCATCCAGCGCCTTCCCTGAAATAATCCGGCTTCGCCCGTCCGTCGTTTTCTCTGCCAACCGGTCCTCGTAATTATCGGTGTTGCAGCTTGCGCTCATCCGCAGGAAAGTTCAATTACTCGTCGCGTCCGGCGCGGGCCGTCTTCTTCATCGACGCGCCGCCGAGAATTTGCAGCGCAGCGCGCAGCAGTTCCTCAAAATCGCCCGACGCCTCTACGCCTGCCTGTTCAATCGCGCCGTCCACTGACCGCGAATCGTACCCCAGGTTCACTAGCGCCGAAGCAACATCGGATTCCAGTTGCGGCCGTGTTGTCGGTCTTCCGGTTTGCGGCACATCCACCACAGCCAGTTTATCTCGTAACTCCACCACTATGCGCTCCGCCGTTTTGCGCCCCACGCCGGGAATGCGCACCAGTTGCGCCAAATCTCCTCTGCGAATCGCTGGAATCAGTTCTTCCAGGCTCATGCCCGAAAGGATTTTCAATGCGAGCGAAGGTCCCACGCCGGAAGCCGAAATCAGCAACTCAAAGCAGTGCTTTTCCCGCGCAGTGAAAAATCCGTACAGCGCAAGCTGGTCCTCGCGCACGTGCGTGTAAATAAGCAGCGTCGATTCGCTGTGCAGCGCGCCCAAACTCGCAAACGTCGATAGCGGAATCACCACTTGATAACCGACCCCGCCCACATCGATCAGCACCAGATTTGGCCGCTTCTCAATCAGCTTCCCGCGCAGTGATCCAATCATAGTCAGCGATTATTGATTAGCGCCGCTGGAGTGTCAACGCAACCAAGACGCGGATTCGCTCGGCTAGTGGGGTTCCGGACTACGTACTTAATTGCCCCTTCGGTCAGCTCGGGAACTAAAAGCTCTTCTGCTTCGTATATATAGAGTGGCAGTTGTCCGGGCGCGGTGTAGGTGTGCCCGTGGCCGAGACTGTCCGTGGACTAGAAGTTTTCTTCATGTCTTCTGCACCAATAAGCTCGCAGCGACGTTCTGCGAAAATCCCGCCGGATTGGTTCTTTTCAATCTCAGTCTGAAACAATTGCACACCGAGAACTCGTACGAATATTCATACAGTCGCATTCCTGCAACAATTTGTGACCGCAATTGTTCGCTTTAGGGAAATGCAGTGTTCGTTTTCGATGCAAAAACCTTGCGTGAATAAAATCAAAATAAAATTTCTGATTTTCTTGCTAACCCTGCTTTCGACCCGATTCTCGCTGCGTCTAAAGGGGTGCAAGGGGCGAGTGAGACTCTCAGCCAAATTTAAGGAGGAATTTAAATGTCGCGCAGCAAAATGAATGGAGTGTTAACAATCCTTGCAGCATTGGCTCTCGCGCTGTCGATCGCAGCTCACGCGACTCCGGCGAAGGACGCTAAATCAACCGTCACTCCGATTGTGAAGACGGAACTCAGACTGCTGAGCCCGGCCACATTGGGCAGCACGGAACTGAAAGCTGGAGAATATTCAGTCACCGTCGATGACGCGCACGCAAGGTTCTCAAGGAATGGGAAAGTTATCGCCGAAGCGTCCGTCCAGTGGAAGGACGAAAACGCAAAGCCCCAAACCAACGCTGTCGTGGTCGATAGCAATCAGATTAAAGAGCTACACTTCGGCGGCAAGATGAAGTACGTCGAAATCACCCAGTAACAAATCGAGAGTTGTGAAGCGGGCAGCGATCGCCAGACGGTTGCTGCCCGTTATTTTTTTTGGCAGATGGGAATTTTGGGGGGGCACTAGGTTTCCGGCAAAGTTTCCGATCGCAATATAACAACCGCAATACTACCGCCGCGAACGATCTTGCTTCACCGCTTCGTCCACCAGCGACTCCAATTCGCGCCGGGTCAAATTGATCCGCTCGGTCTCGCAGGTTTCCGATGTCACCGGCGACACAGGCCCTAAATTCGAAGAGGTTTGCAGGCCGTAGCGGGCGCGCGCCGCGAACAATTTCTCTACGTCGCAATCTGATAACAATACCTGCTTGCCCAGCATCTGCGTCACCAGCGCCACGCGGGCGAAATGCTCGGTGGTCTCCATTCGAAAAAAAGCCTTCAACAGGTCCTGCCCGTAGGTAACCACACCATGATTCGCCAGAAGGATCGCGTCGTAGCCTTCCACCAGCGGTTCGACCGCTTCCACTAACTCCGATGTGCCCGGCGTGCCGTATCTAGCCACTGGTACGCAGCCCAGCGAGAGCACGAGTTCGCAAAGCAGCGCCTTGTTCAACGGTATTCCCGCCGCAGCGTAGCCCGTTGCGACCGGGGGATGCGCGTGGCACACCGCGTTTATCTCCGGACGCCGCCGGTAAATCAGAAGATGCATTCCTAACTCAGACGAAGGGTTCCGCCGCCCGCTCACTTTGTGGCCTTCGAGATCGGTGACCACCAGATCGTCGGGCGTCATCATGCCTTTGCAGATTCCCGTAGGCGAAGTGAGGATGTGCTGAGGGTCCAGACGCAGGGAAATATTTCCATCCGTGGAAGCAACGTAACTACGATCGTGAATCCACCGGCCAACGGCGCAAATATCCCGGCGGTGCTCGTCTTCCGTCTTTAATGCCCCGGGCGAAATCGAATCAGGGTACATAGTTCCCTCCCCGCGAAAATTTCGCCCAAGACTTTACGCGTAAATTCCGCGCAGCCTGAGCGCCCGAGCTACCCGATCGATCGCCACGATGTAAGCAGCGATACGATTATTCACGCCGTGTGTCTCGGCGTAGCGAAGCACTTGTTCGAAGCTGAGGTCCATCACATCCTGCAACCGTTCATTCACTTCATTCTCGCGCCAGAAGAAGCCCTGGCGGTCCTGGACCCATTCAAAATAGCTGACCGTCACTCCACCGGCATTCCCGAGAATGTCCGGAACGATAAAAATTCCTTTACTCTCGATAATCGAGTCCGCGTGCGAAGTAGTCGGTCCGTTCGCGCCTTCGCAAAGAATTTTGCAATCCACGCGGCCGGCGTTTGCTGTCGTAATCTGATTCTCGGTGGCGGCCGGCACCAGAATATCGCACGGATGAAATAGCACTTCCTGCGCGGTCATCTTGTCTCCGCCGCCCGGAAATTCAGGCAGGGGCTTTCGCTGGCCGTAAACCCAGTCCACCACTTTGGGGATGTCGAATCCTTTTTCGTTATAGAGTCCGCCGTGAATATCCGCAATACCTATAATTTTGTAGCCCGCTTCGTGCATTAGTATCGCTGCTTGCGAGCCGACGTTGCCGAAGCCCTGAATGATCACGCGGCAACCTTCGCGCTTCATCTTGAGTTTCGTGAGCGCATTGTTGCAGCAAATCATCAGGCCTCGTCCCGTCGCTTCTTTTCGACCTTGCGAACCGCCCAACTCGAGCGGTTTGCCTGTGACCACTGCCGTGGTCGCTTGCCGTACGTGCATGGCGTAGGTGTCCATCACCCATGCCATAGTCTGCTCGTTCGTGCCGATATCCGGAGCAGGGACATCGCGCTCGGGCCCAAACCATTCGCTCAATTCGGCCGTATAACGTCGCGTGATGCGCTCAAGCTCTGTTTTCGAAAGCTTGCTGGGATCGCAAATCACTCCGCCCTTCGCTCCGCCGAACGGAATATTCACCACCGCGCACTTCCAAGTCATCCATGCAGCCAGTGCGCGCACTTCGTCAATAGAAACGTCCGGTGCGAACCGAATACCGCCCTTACCCGGACCACGGATCGTCGAGTGCAGCACGCGATAGCCAACGAAAACTTCCAATCGGCCGGTGTCTAGCGGCACCGGGATATATACTGTAATTTCTTTGCTGGGATGTTTCAGGTAACGATAAAGGCCCTCTTCCAATCCCAATTTCTGCGCGGCAATTTCAAAACGCGCCTCGGCTGATTTATATACATTCAATTCGTCCTGCGTAACCCCTGCCATCACAACCTCCAGAATTGCTCAAAGACTATGAAGTTTTATTAAAGGCCCTCGGCCAGCGGCTGGCAATGCTCGCTCTGCATCTTAACGCCTTCGGTACAGCGGCGGTCAGTATACGAACACCGGCAAACTGGCGCAAGAAAAGCATTTACAATTTTGGCTTCCGGCCCGATTTGTGAGTTGCTCAATGATTGGGGCCGCGCTTTACGAACTCATTCAACAAAAGCCGGGTCAGCCGCTTCTGATCGTGGCGAACAACTCCACGGTGATGTAAGAGGTCGCCTGTAACGTAGGCCAATCCCATGCGCTTCAGTTCCGCAAACGACGGGTCCACCGGCTCAGCGTTCTGCGTGCGATAGCGCCGCAGCTCCTTCGCCGGAACGCGCGAGCGATTGATCACCACAAAATCGAAAAGACCCTTGCGCGTGTGATCGTAAATTGCCCGGACGTGATCGGCGACGGAGTAATTCTGCGTTTCGCCTGGCTGCGTCATCAGGTTAGCGATGTACACGCACGTTGCAGGCGAGCGCTTGATCGCTTGCACCACCTTATCGATTAAAAGGTTGGGAATTATGCTGGTGTAGAGCGAGCCCGGTCCCACCAAAATCAAATCCGCGGAGCGGATTGCTTCCAGAACTTCCGGAAGCGCGCGAACGCGTCGCGGCACCAGCCGGACTTTGCGAATGGGTTTTCGCGAGCGCGAAATATTCGTCTCGCCGTGAACTACGATCCCGTCCTCCAACTCCGCTACCAGTGTGACGTTCTGCGCCGTGGAGGGGAAAATCCGCCCGCGAATAGCGAGGACTTGCGAGGACACGCGCACCGCCTCCGGAAAGTCTCCGGTGACATTTGTCAGCGCGGTGAGGAAAAGATTTCCAAAACTGTGCCCCGCGAGGCCGCGTCCGGCGGGAAAGCGGTACTGGAAAAGTTTTCCGAGGAGGTGCTCGTCTTTCGAAAGGGCTACCATGCAGTTGCGTATGTCTCCGGGAGGCAGGACGCGATACTCACGGCGTAAGCGGCCGGAGCTACCGCCGTCATCGGTGACGGTGACTACCGCGGCGAGGTCTGCGATCGGACGGCGCTCTTTTTCTTTTTTTGGTGAGGCGACATATTCTTTCAATCCGCGGAGGACGGTGGAGAGGCCGGTGCCGCCTCCGAGGGCGACAATGCGAACGGGCCGGGCACGCTGCTGCGAAGATTTTTTCACGGGGATCGCAGAGAGTTAGTTTGCCGAGCCGTCTCGCTCCGGGTAGAGCAACTCGGTGAAGCGCGGGTCTTCCTGCAAGAAAGAGAAATCTTCGTCGTTGCGGGCGTGGTAACGATTCTCGGGACGCAATTGAATGGCGACTTTCAAATTTTGCATCGCGGATTCTGCTTCGCCGGTCAGACAATCGAGCGCGGCCATGGCGTAAACGATGTGGTCAGCTTTCGGCGCGGCTTTGCGCGCGCGGTCGAGATGCTCGCGAGATTCGTCCCAGCGGCCAAGGTTCATCAGCGCGATGCCTTGGGTGTAATGCTCTTCGGCGGATTTCACCGCGGGAGCCGGCGGACGCGTGATGCGCTGTTCGCAGATGCGCAGGTGGACTTGCGCGCGGTCGCCGAGTTCTTTGCTGGGACCTTCCAGAACGCGTTCGAGGGATTGTTTGGCGCGGACGAATTTCTGCTGCTGAAAAAACTTTAATGCTTCCTCGTAAAACTTCAATTGCGCTTGCTTGGCGGGCGCGTCGGGGTCGGGAGGCAGAGCGCTCTTCTTCGAGGATGCCTTTAACGTCTTCTTTTTCAGCAGCTTATGGGTATTTCGCGACCCAGCTGAGGTGCGGATCGTGCGACGCTTCACTGGCAGCCTCCAAAAAACTTCATGCGCGAACATAGCAAAGTCGCAGAGGCGCGTCAATGTGTTGAAATTGCTCGGGAAAATTGGGGCTGGCGGAGCGGGTTGTTTCGATGTTGGAGCGGAAGAGTTGCGATATCGTGATTCCTTAAATTCAGTTCTGGCCCCGGTTAGAATTTTTTCAAGTGTTTGTTTTGAGTGAGTTACGGCCAATTCTGTTTGTGAGCCAGAACCGGTTAGAAATGGGCGCGAGCAGACAAATCCGTCGCGAAAAGCTGGTCGCCGACATGTGGTTGTGGCCCCGGGTAGAATTTTTTCCAGCGTTTGTTTTGAGTGAGTTACGTCGTTTTCTACATATTGACCAGAACCGGGTAGAAATGCAGACGAGCGAGTCGAAATTGAGGGCTTTCTTGTGGCGAGGGAGCTCCCCTCCGGGAATGCACTCCCGGTGAACCCCGTAGGGATTCACGGGATCTACGGGCGGGCAGGGAGCCGGAATTGCGTCTTGGTGAAGCGCTCGACGATATTCTATTTTAATCACGAGCGACGGTAGCACGTGATTCCGAGAAATTCAAGGACCTGTGTGTGTGAGCATAACTCTGGGAAGCGCATCAATTCCCATTTTTGGAACGAGCTAGTCTCCATCGCTGTGGTCAAGGGTGAGGTTTCTCGCTAAGGCGATGACATTGCGCGGGTGAAGCTGCGCAAGCGGTGGATACGATGGAAGCGCAACATCAAAACCCGAACCTTTTCTGCATAAGGCGCAGAAAAGATTCGGCACCCCGCGAGTTTCAATCGTGCATGGGTTCACTCCGGTGCCGCGCGGCAGGGTTCGCCACCCGCCCATGCCTTTGTTGGGCACCGAACCAGCGCGGCATCTCTTTCTCAAGGTTCTCAATGAAGTTCGAGAACGCTATGATTTCGCCCTGATCGGATACGTGGTCATGCCGGAACATATTCATTTGTTGATCAGCGAGCCGAATGTGGGGAATCCCAGCACGCTGATGCAAGTCTTAAAGCAGCGCGTTTCGCGAGTGATGCACCCGCGGAGAAGGCGCAAACGGTCAGAGCAGAAATGGCTGTGGGAGGAAGCTCCGGTGCGGAAATACCAGCCGTTCTGGCAGCGACGGTTCTACGACTTCAATGTATGGAGCGCGAAGAAGAGAAACGAGAAGATGAATTACATGCATTTCAATCCGGTGAAGAGAGGACTGGTAATGCATCCGAAGGACTGGATCTGGAGCAGCTATGGTTTTTATTCCAGAGCTGGAACGAGTTTGTGCGCGCCGAATCCGGAGTGGAAGCCGAGAACGAAGCTCTGAAGACAATTCAGGAGCACGTCAAAACCCGAACCTTTTCTGCACAAACCGCAGAAAAAGTTCGGCACCCCGCGGGTTTCAATCGTGCAGGGGTTCACTCCGGTGCCGCGCGGAAGGGTTCGCCACCCGCCTCGGCTCCTTTCTTCCGAGCCTTGGTCGTTAGCGCTACCAAGTCTACTCGGGAGAAGGAGCCGACAACGTCATCTAATCAGCCGGAAGGGTTCGCCACCCGCCTTGGACGAAGGAGCCGACAGGCGTCATCTAACCATCCAATCACCCAATGATGCGAAGGCACACTGCCACGCTAACTAAACCGATCATTGCGAAAGCAAACGCGGCCGACGCATAAATGTGCAGCTTTCCGTTAGGGTATGAGGTACGGTATTCCCTGAAAATCCGCAGCATCTTCGGGAAAGTAAAGCCTACGTAGGAGACAAGGGTTTCGTCTTGCCTCTTACGGTTAATTTCACCGACCATCATGATCAGTAACATGTTCGCCAAAAACAGGCCAGTCAGGGTGAAACAGAAAGAAATAATCCCTGTGATGACTCTCGTGTTCACTGGCACCCCTTCCTCGCCAAATAGAGCGCCCAGTCCAACGGGCTAAATGCCCAGAACTTGCCAAGTTGAACTGGATTTGTGTAATTCGTAGCGGTTGGCGGGTGGCCCACCCTTTCGCATCGCTGTGCATTTTCTTCTTCTTGACCCATAACGAAAGCGGATGATACCACTGCGGTAGTTAACGCTGAAGTGATTTGCCGTTGCTTATGCCTTTGAAACTTAATTTGCGGGTGCCGCACTCTTTGCGGCGTTGGCAAAGGGTGCGGGTTTTGACTGCCGTGAAGAATCGGGAAATTACTACGGATGTGGATGAAGATTCGAGCCGGCGGCGAGTAGGCGCGAGGTTAGGTGGGTTTGGACAAGACTTCGTGGAGGGCGAGCATTTCGCCTTCCTGGTAGGGGCGGCGGGGCCAGAAGAAGCCGCGGAGGCCGTCGCTGCGTTTGCGCGGGACGATGTGGACGTGGAGATGCGGGACGCTTTGGCTGACGACGTTGTTCATGGCCACGAAGGTGCCTTCCGCTTTCATGGCCTGCTGCACTTTGCGGGCGAGCATTTGCGCGTTGGAGAAAAACGGGCCGATCAGGGCGGCGGGGAGGTCGGTCAAAGTGGGGTAGTGCGCTTTCGGAATGAGCAAAACGTGGCCGGGGAAAAGCGGGCGAACGTCGAGGAAGGCGATGGAGATTTCGTCTTCGAAAATAATTTTGGCTTCGAGTTCGCGCGAAACGATTTTGCAGAAGAGGCAGGGTTCGTCTTTAGCTGCTTCTGATTTTCCTGTGCCGGGCTCGGCTGTATCCGGCTTGGGTGACTCTTTGCGGTGGCGTGATTTTTTCATGGGTACAAGATTAATACTTAGAAGGCTCTCGCGCGGAGAAGTTTTTGAGCGGCTTGGCGTTCACCTATTGTGTTGATCGCTGCGACGTTCGAGACAAGAGCGAAAGCAATTGAATGGGACTAATTGAATGGAACTAGGAGCGGGCGGGCTGCTGTTGCGTGAGGCAATGGATGGTGCCGAATCCCCAGACTAAATCGACGCAGTGGATTCCGACCACGGTGCGTGTGGGAAATAAATCGGCGAGGATGCCGAGAGCGACGCGGTCGTTGGGATCGTTGAATGTGGGCACCAACACCGCGGAATTTGAGATGTAGAAATTGGCGTAGCTGGCGGGGAGGCGCACGCCGTTGAAAAAAAGAGGGGACGGCATCGGTAGTGCGATGACGTCTAGTTTGCTTCCGTTCTCCAACCTTGCGGCGCGCAGGCGTTCCCAATTTTCTTCCAGCGGGCGGTAATTCTTCTCGCGGGGGTTTTTCTCGCGGCAAAGGACGACGGTGCGTCGATTCACAAAGCGGCACAAATCATCGACGTGGCCGTGTGTGTCGTCTCCGGCGATGCCCTTGCCGAGCCAGATAATATTTTTTACGCCGAGCCCGCTTCGTAGCGCGGTTTCGGCCTGGTTACGAGTGAACCCGGGATTTCGCACCTGGCGTTTTTGATCGAGAAGGCACTCTTCGGTGGTGAGCAGCGTGCCTGAGCCGTTCACGTCGATGCTTCCGCCTTCGAGAACTACGCCGCGACCGTCCAGTTGGACTGGAAAGAGTTTCATTTTCAGGCGGCGCGCGGCTTGCGGCGGAATCGCATCATCCTTTTGCCAGTCGGGATAGCGGGCCCAGGCGTTGAAACGGAACCGGGCGATGGCAACTTCCGGGCTGGGCTTTGCGCGTTTCACGAAGATGGGGCCGAAGTCGCGCGTCCATCCTCTATTCGTGGGGAAACGCAGAAACTGCACTCGGCCCGAGCTTACCCCTGCGCTTTTCAGAACTTTGCCCGCTCGCGCTTCATGCGCTGCGGAATTCACCAGGATGCGAACGAGCTCGCCCGGAACAATTTTTCGGACGATCTCGCCGTAAACCCAGTGGATGGGAGCGACCTTTCCGGGCCAATCAGTTTCGTTGTGAGGCCAGCCGATCCACGTAGCTTCGTGAGGTTCCCATTCGGCAGGCATGCGGTAGCCGAGCGATGCCGGGGTATTTTCTTTGGTGGAGCGGACAATGCGGCGAGGAGGCTTCAAGGCTTTTCGTCGAGAAAGCGTTGTTCGAGTCCGGAGTAGGCATCGATTCTGCGGTCTCGCAGGAACGGCCAATTGCGGCGAACGTCTTCCAGATGCGCGAGATCTACTTCGCCGTACAGGATTTCTTCGCGGTCGGTGGAAGCTTCCGCGATGACGACTCCCTGAGGATCGCAAAGGAATGAGCTGCCCCAGAATTCGAGGCCGGCTCCGCCTTCCGCGGGAGTCTCGTGTCCCACGCGATTGACGGCCGCAACGTAGATGCCGTTGGCGATGGCGTGGCTACGCTGGATGGTGCGCCATGAATCGCGCTGCGCTTCGCCGTTGGATGCTTTTTCGCTGGGGTGCCATCCGATCGCGGTGGGGTAGAAAAGGATGCATGCGCCATTGAGCGCGGCGAGACGCGCTCCTTCGGGATACCACTGGTCCCAGCAGATTAGCGTGGCGATTTTGCCGGCGCTGGTTGCAAAGGCGCGAAAGCCCAAATCTCCCGGCGTGAAATAAAACTTTTCGTAATAGGCGGGGTCGTCGGGGATGTGCATCTTGCGATAGACGCCGGCGATGCGGCCATCGCAGTCGATGATCGCAGCGGTGTTGTGATAAACACCCGCAGCGCGGCGTTCGAAAAGCGGAGCGACTATGACGGTTTTCGTTTTCTGCGCTACGCGGCCCAACGCTTCGGTGGTTGGCCCTGGAACCGCTTCCGCCAATTCAAAATTCGCGGTGTCTTCGCGCTGGCAGAAGTATTGCGAGCGAAAAAGTTCCGGCAGGCAGACCACCTGGGCGCCCGAACGGGCCGCTTCTTCAATGCGAGATGTGGCGTGCGCGAGGTTTTCGGCGGGCTTGGCGCTGACGGCCATCTGCACCAGAGCAACATTGAATTTGAGCGGCGTGGGCACGATACGAAAATCTACACGAAAAGGCGGTGCAAGGCCATATGCGGCGAGCGCGTCTGTTTTTTTTTGCCGCTTGAAAAATGCAGAAGAGAGTACTGCATAAAGAAGATCAAAGACTCAGCGTTTTTCCTGCTTCGCTTTTAGGGCTTTCTGGTCCTGATATTCTTTCCAGGTGAGAAATATCAGCAGGCCGTCGAAAACAGTGAGAATGATGAGCGCCCACGAATGCGTATGAGTGAATCTGTAAACTTGGTAGACCATGAAGGCGCCGAATACAGCGATCGTCAGCGGATAAGCCCAAAGCCTATTGGCCCAGAGGCAGACCACCAGCACAACCTTAACGAGCCCGTGCGAGAGGAGATAGAGCGAAGCGAACATGGGGCTTCCGCTGGCTAGTTTCTGTGAAGCATCGCTTAAGTGGCGGAAAATAATGTCGTGCTTATCGCGGGCGAGTTCATGCTCGCACAACGCCTGCAGCCAAGCGTTCAACGAGTTGACCTTAAACCACAACAGCACGCCGCCGATCGCTTCCAGCAAACCGTCGATCCCTTTAATGGTGATGCCTACACGAAAGGAATCGTGGATTAGGATGTGGGTGAGCCGGTTCTTTAACATTTGATTCGAATCCCGGATTTACGCCCGCGGGATACGCTGATCCCATCATCGCATTGCCGGGAGGCATTCACAATTGTGCGAACCTGGCGATTAGACGACTTTCGGCTCGCCCGCGCTGCGTCGTTGACAGTGAGGCACATGACACCTAGAATCGGCTCCACGCGCGGGATGCCTTGCTGCATGGTTCGTTTCTGTTAGTCCCCGCCGGAGACCCTATCACGCCCGTAGCGACTAAGCCCAAGGTTGCAATCGTTGACGACGACAATAGCCTGCGCTCGAAGATTGCGTCCGCGTTGCGTTCCGAATTTGAAGTTTTCGAGGGAGACGATTTCGAAGCGGCCTACAGGCTGCTGCAGGGATCGGAACTCGACGTCCTACTATTGGGACTTCCTCTCGACAATGGAGGCGTTCGCGAATGCACCGAGCTGTTAGGCCGGCTGGTGGGGAGTGAGATTGACACGCTGGTGATCGTGCTTAGTTCCGACGAAACAAAAGCCACGGCTTTGAAAGTGATCGATGCGGGCTCCTACGATTACTTCATCAAACCCATCGACACGGACGTTCTTCGGCATTTGCTGGAGCGTGCTGTTGAAAAATTACACATCCAGCGCGAGAACCGAATTCTACGGCAGGAGATAAGCCGTAAGAGCACGCATGGGGATTTGATTGGCTCAACCGACGCCATGAACCATGTGTTCGATTCGATAAAGCGAATGGCACGGGCAACCACGAACGTCATCATCCGCGGAGAGAGCGGGGTGGGCAAGGAGCTAGTGGCGCGGGCTCTTCACGAACAAAGCCCGCGGAGAAACCGGCCGTTCGTCAGTGTGAATTGCGCGGCGCTTCCCGAGGGTTTAATGGAAGCGGAACTATTCGGCTATGAGAAGGGAGCATTCACAGGCGCGACAGCGATGAAGGAAGGCCGAGTTGAAATGGCCCACCAAGGCACGCTGTTTCTTGATGAAATTGCGACACTTACGCCCGCGCTCCAGAGCAAACTCCTGCGGGTTCTGGAGGACCGCTCATTCACCCGACTGGGCGGAAAGAAATCGACCAAGGTGGATTTTCGGCTGATCTGCGCGACAAACGAAGATTTGGAGGAAATGGTTCGCGAGCAACGGTTTCGCGAAGACCTCTACTACCGGATTCACGTGGTTCCCATCTTCGTGCCTTCGCTGCGGGAAAGAGTGGAGGATATACCCGTGCTTGCAGATTATTTTGTCAGCGTCTATTGCGCCGCCAATGCTTTCCCGCTGAAGCGGATTGCTGACGACGCCATGATGGCGCTGAAACGCTATCCATGGCCCGGGAACGTCCGAGAGCTGCAAAACGCCGTTCAAAGGCTGGTTGTAATGACCGACGGAGAAGTGATCTCGCTGGAAGACCTGCCTAGCGAGATGGTGCAAGCTTCCGGGCGCGATTCGCGGAACCGTTTCCGGCTGCCCTCGGGCGGGATCAACCTGAGCAAGGAAATGGAGGCCTTTGAGCGCCGCTGGGTCCAGGAAGCGCTGGAGCAGGCCAAACAAATAAAGGCGGACGCGGCGCGGTTGCTGGGAGTGGACCGCAACCGGCTCAACTACCTATGCCGAAAGTACGACCTGTAATTCCTGGTTGACTTTTTAATTGAAGCGGTGAGAATTTCAACAGATTCCAGGGTTTTTCCAAGTAGAGATGAGAGGCGTGGCCTTTTAATTCCTTTGTTTGCAGTATGTTAACCACGCGTGATTTTAGATTTAGATTGGAACTAGTTTTGCACATGGTTACCTGTCGCCGATGCGGCCATCTATAGAGGAGGAGAGACCATGGCAAAAAAGACTTTGAAGAAGGCAAAAAAGCTGGAACCAACGAAACCTCTCGTCAGACTAGTCAGCAATAGCTAAGCGCTTAGCGTAGCAGGCTTGGCCGATGAAGCGCCGATGCCGGTTGTTACGGTGTCGACGGGCTGCCACCGAAAGGCTGGCGGCTTTTTTTTGGTCCGACCTTCTTCTGTTAGTTCCAGTACGGGTTCAAATCCAGCTTCTACCGCAACCTTCTCTCCCAAGATTTTTGCGATCCTGCGCGAAGTATTGAGGATTGCCGGAATATTGAATAATTCAACGCGACCGCAAAAAATTAAACACTTTGAAGAGTGGAGCCGCACGCGCCCGGCGATTCGTCCGTGATAAGTTCTTTTGAATCAGGTGCAGCCAGCTCGGACAATCCGATGAGAGTTTGGCGCGCGGATTGCACGAGTTACATCCGTAGGCAGCAGGAAAACAAAATTTCTAAGGAGACTCAAGACCATGGCAAAAGCAAAGACAGTGAAAAAGGGAAAGAAGCTCGGATCAGTTAAGCCCCTGAACCATTATTCGCCAGCACGTCCGTAAGTTGTCTTGCACGAGTTTCTGACGGCGGGCTTCGTGCCTGCCGGGAGTTAAAGTTAGCAGTTGCACTACCAAGGGCTGCCGTCCCAGGAACGGTAGCCCTTTTTTATTGTAATCGGTGCCGTCTGGCTGGGAATACCGACCGCGTTTCCTACCAAAATTGCGAACGTACCCAGCGCCAAGTCGCCTGCCCTGCCTGCCAAGCCAATGAATGCCTGGGCCCGGAGATTTTAGCTTTCCCGGTCATGCCTTCCCGCAAGGATCCATCGGGGTTCGGAATCTCCATCTCCACCGCTACGAAGTTCGCCAATTCCTGACCTAAACGCTCCAGTTTCTCGGTCTGCGCTACCGGATGATCCAGCGCCGCAGCCGGAAGTATTTTGTCGACGTGGCCCGAGTAAGTCGTGTACGGAAATGGGAGCACGTTCACCTTTGCAGGAGCGCCGGGCTGAACGTCCGGAAGCTCGCGGTCCTGCACCAGAATACGCGCCTTCATGGTGGTTCGATCCACCAGCCGGGCAAGCTCGTCGCCCGCCGAGAGATATTGGCCAGCTTCCTGGTCCACGTTGGAAGTAACGACGACGCCGTCCATGGGAGCCCGAATTTCGAGTTCCTGCACTCTTTTTTGCGCTAGGGAAAGCTTTTGCTCAAGGCGGGCACGGTCGCGAACTCCTTGCGCCGCTTGACTAAAGTCCGAGCGATCCTGATTATTGCGAAGGTTACTGCTGGCCAGCGCTAACTGTTGCGTGAGCGATTGTGCGTCGGCGCTTATTTCGGGATTTTCCAAGACGGCTAACATTTGGCCCGCTTTTACTTCGTCCCCCTCGTGGACAAACACCTTTTGAATTCTGCCGTCCACCACGGCCCGAACGCGCGCGTCTTTACCGGGCTCCAGCACCAGATCGGTGGAGACCTTGGAGGAAAACGGAGGCAGCAGAAACAGGAGAACCAGTCCCAGTGCGCCAAGCTGCTGCGCGCGGGTTATTTTCCAGGCCATATATTTTCCCCTCTTGTCGCGTATCCAAGCCCGTGCAACGGGCAAGCCTTTTCGCAAACTTGTTCTGGCAAAGAAATAAATGAGGCCAAGGGTGGCGAGATATCCCCATTCGTCGCCCAATTTGCTGACGAGAACGTTTTTGGCAAATACGAGCATCAGAATCAGAAGCGAGCTGCTGTAAACGATGGCTGACATTCCGAACAAGAAGAAAACGCGGCGCTGGCGCTTGCTGGACGGCGGCAAGTCTATGTCGTGCCGAAAAATGTACTTTTGCACCCAGGCTCGCAGGTACTCGAAAGATTCTTCGCGCAGGTTATCGATTTTGAGGAATTGCGACAGCGCATAGTAGCCGTCGGCTTTGATTAGCGGATTCAGGTTCACGAGCGCGCCCTGAATGCCGCTGAGCAGCATCATCTTGTAAAAAAAGTCATTGGTCAGCGAGCCCGGCGCGGTGAAATGCCAGGCCAACGCAGCCAAGCCGCAGATCACCAGTTCAATCCAAATACCGGCGAAAATGACCCACTGGCGGGGAGCCCCGGTCTTGAACAGAAGGATATCCGTGGTATCGGTGAAAAACGCGGGAGTGAAATAGATCAGCAAAAAGCCCATTTGATGGACTTCACCGCCATAGTGTTTGCAAGTGAGCCCGTGACCAAATTCGTGAATGGCCCCCAAGCCGAGCAAGAGGATCCAGAAGATCCAGAGGTCGTATGCGCTTTTATCCGCAAAATTATATAAGGCCTCCGTGTCCTGCTGCACCCGGGTCCAATCGCCGGCGAGCAGATAAACAGCCACTACGAATATGAACAGAGAGAAGATGACAAAGCCCTTCGTAAACATCCAGGAGAGGTAGCGATCCATCGTTGCGAGTGTCTTGTCCGGATCCCAGGCTTTAAAGCTTATGTACAGCACACTCGATTGATCGAGCCGGCCTTTGCGCTCGTCGCGAATGCGCTCGAGTACAGCCAGGTTTTTTTCCCCGATGGAGCGCTCCCACATGGTGGCTTCCACCGAGTCGAGGAAGTCGAGCACATCGGCCTCGCTCGTCTTCAAATCGGGATCCTTTTCAGACATGGCCTGAGCGATTTCGGCAGCCGTACGCGTTCCGTCGCAAAGCGAAAGCAACTGATATTCGGTGGCTCCATACCGGTTGTACGAATTGGTCTCGCGGTTTTTGACCACGTAACTGATTTCGCCGGCTACCGTTTGCTCGCTGATGCGCAGATCGGTGCGGAGTTTGGGGCGTTTAAGGCCTTTGGCTAGGACGCTGGAGACTTGGAGGCTGGTGGGACCGAAGCGCATGTTGGGAATCCTCTACGGCTTCGATGGCGACGTTCCGGGCCATTCGACGCGCACCGCCATTCCGGGACGCAGATCGGATATCCCCGAACCGGTGAGCTGGGCTACCACGTCGTAACTATCGCTGGAGGGATCTACGGTAGGGCTCACTTTCACCACTTTCGCGTTCAGCGACCGATTGGTACCGCCCAAAAGAACCAAGTTAACCGGCGCGCCGAGTGTGGGGCGCGGGCTTGCCATTTCGGAAATTTGAAACTGGACCTGAAGAGGATAAAGCTGGCTCACTCGGAAGCATTTGTCGCCTTTGGCGATGGCTTGGCCTTGCCGAACGTAGCGGCGAACCACCACGCCCGAAAATGGAGCGCGCAAAACGGTCTGGTCGATCTCGATTTCGAGACGGTGGATCTCGGCTTGGCCACTTTCGACCAAAGCTTCGTATCCGTGCATGTCGTACTCAGCGCCCTTTGCTTCGAACTCCGCCGCTTCGAGATCCGCCTGGCTCGACAAGCCTGCTTCCCGCAGCTGTTGCTGACGCCGGTAAGCCGCGGCTTTAGCTTTCAGTTCCGCTGCTTTGTACTGCAAGTTATTCTGAGTCACTTTTAGATCGTCGCGCGCCTTGATGAGCTCCTGTTGCAAGCTGCGGTCGTCAAGCTGGCCAAGAATGTCACCGGATTTGACCACGCTGCCTTCGTCTTTGGCCAGGGAGGTCACTGTGCCATCGCGTTGCGATGAGAGGTCGACCTGATGCTCTACGGTGAGCACGCTTAGAATATCGCCCGTCCCTTTTACGGATGTGTTTGGCGCGGGAGGCGCGGCCGTGTTCGATGAGGTCTGGGGCGCAGCCTTGGGGTCGGAAGCTACTGACGAGTTGTCACAGCCACTTGCGAGCATCGCCACTGCGGCGAGTAGGATCAATGCGGCGGGTTTCATATGAGCCATTCCTTCTTTCCTCACGGTACCCAGGGCCATACCTTTTGCCAAATCCATCGGAACGGCGAGCGCAGGATCACGTACCCTATGGGGAACCATCCGCTGCCGAACCATCCACCGCGCGATCGAATTCTTGCTCGCCCGACCATGCCATTGCGAGCCTTTCCTCCGGCATTCTCGAATATCGCGCGCACCAGGAAATATTGGTCGCCGGAGTCGATGCGAGTCTGCGCGCCGATGCGATCGACGGTTCCCTCGAACGTCGTGGTGGGGAAAGCGTTTAACTTCAGAGACACATTTTCTCCGGAACTTACGAGCGCAAGATCCGTTTCAGGGACGCTCATTTCCGCCGCCATGCGGTCCTGAGATACCACTTCGCAGAAACTATCTCCGGATTTAATCATGGACCCGGATTTTTCTTCCACCTTCGGAGTGATCACGATGCCGGCAATTGGCGAGGTCAAGCGCGCGTCATCGATGCGCTGCTGCTCCAGTGCGACTTCAGAGGAATAGAGCTGGGAGCGGATCTGAGCCTGGCCTGCGGCCCCGGGGTCGTTTCGAAATTCGGCTTCGGCTGATTCACGCCGCACCTGGGACAACGCCGCGTCCGCCTCAATCAGCTTTATGCGATCTTCGCTGTCGTCCAGTTGCGCAAGCAGCTGTCCTGGCTTCACCAAATCCCCTTCGCGCACGAAGACTTGTTTCACCACCCCGCCCTCGATTGCGCTCACCATACGGCGCTCGAACGGAACCACCGTGGCGTCCGTGCCGACGCGCATGGGCCAGGGGATAATCGTCAGCAGCAGGGCCACAATGCCGGCGCGCTGGGCATATTGGATCATGCGGCTCTGCGGCACAGCCGCCAGGAACTTTTTCTTTCTCTGGGCGAAAGGCTGCAGGATATTTGCCAGCGGCACTTGCTGATACAGCTGGGCGTT
>Ga0181525_10000584_pt1 | contig 31466 bp, 25 predicted proteins | sample PEATcosm2014_Bin_48_FD_121100 | JGI IMG/M metagenome (GOLD analysis project Ga0181525, IMG submission 121100) | Peatland microbial communities from MTU Mesocosm Facility, Houghton, MI, USA - PEATcosm2014_Bin06_10_metaG | ecosystem: Environmental > Terrestrial > Soil > Wetlands > Peat | place... | reverse complement strand
GCGAGGAACTCCAGCAGCGCAACCAGGTCCTCGATCTCGAGCTGGCGCAGCAGGCTGCCGCGGCGCGCGCTCAGGAACGGGATCTGCGACTCGCGCAGCGCGCGCTCCAGGTCGGCCAGGTGGGTGCGCCGGCGCACCAGCACGAGGACGTCGGACCAGCGCGCCGGCCGCGTGCCGTCGGCGCCGGGTACCGGCAGGCCCGCCACGACGGCGCGGATCTGCGCGGCGATGGCGCAGCCCTCGCGGTAGTGCTCGTCGCGCAGCTGCTCGAGGCGCGCCTGCTCGAGCACGTCGCGCAGGGGCGAGCCGGCGCCCTCGGGCACCGGCGGCGCGGGCGCGCGCGCGACGCGCGGCAGCAGCACGAAGCGCGCGTGCCCGCCCGGATCGCCCGCCAGGGTCGCCTGGGCCTCGTACAGCGGATTGGCGCCGGCGAAGACGCGGTTGTAGACCTCGACCAGCGCCGGGGCATTGCGCCGGGTGACATTGGTGCGCAGCGCGACCGCGCCGTAGTCGCGCGCCAGGTGCTCGCGGGCGACGTCGAATACCCGCGGCTCGGCGCCGCGGAAGCGGTAGATCGATTGCTTGGGATCGCCCACCAGGAAGACCCGCGGACGGTGTGCATCGGCCTCGTACGATCCGAGCCACGACTGCAGCACCTGCCACTGCAGCGGATTGGTGTCCTGGAACTCGTCGAGCAGCAGATGGCGGTAGCGCGCATCGAGCCAGGTCTGCATGTAGGCGGCGACATCCGGATCGCGCAGCAGCGTGTGGGCATGCCATTCCAGGTCGGTGAAATCGACGGCGCCGGCCGCCTGCTTGCGCTGCTGGAAGATCTCCAGCAGGCGCCGCCCGCACGCCAGGCCGTCGCGCGTCAGCTGCAGCGCATTCCACTCCAGCCGCGCCGCCTGCCAGGTCCGCAGCAGGTCGACGATGACGCCGTGGGCGCGCCGTTGCCGCTCCTGCAGCGCCGGCTGGCCCTTGAGATAGCCGTCGACGCGCTCGGGCGAGGCCAGCTCGCGCAGCGTGCCCTTTTCCGTGAGCAAGACCTGTTCGACCACGCGCAGTGCCCGGTCGGCCGCGCTTGCCGCGTCGTCGTCGGCGGCGCCGCCGGCCGGCGGCGCCGCGTGGATCTCCAGCCAATGGCCAAGCGTCTGCAGGTAGCCCTGCAGGGTCTTGGTGGGCTTGGCGATGGCGCGCCAGCAATCGAGCAGTTCGATCAGCGCCGCGTTCAGCGCGGCACCGCGCACCGCGAGCGCCGGATGCAGATCGTCACGGCCGAGCAGCGCCGCCAGCTCGCGCCGCATGGCGGCCTCGGCACGCACCGCCGGTTCGGGCGCGCGCTCGGCAAAGCACCACCAGTCCGCGCGGTGCTGCACGAAATTGCGCAGCAGCGACTCGGTGGCGTCGTCGCCCACGGCCTGGGTGAGGCGCTCGTAGGCACGCAGCCGCTCGGCCGCGGCCGGATGCAGCAGGTCGGCGCAGAACGCCTGCCAGGCTTCGCCCAGCAGCGGCCCGGTCTGCTCGAGCAGCACCGGCGCGTAGCCCGCTCCCGACTGCAGCGGGGCGCTTTGCACCAGGCGCCAGAACCAGCCGTGAAAGGTCTCGATGGCGATGGCCGGTTCGGCCGTGACGACGCTCTCGTACAGGCCGCGCGCCTGCGCGATGGCCTGTTGCGCCGCGCTCGCGGACATGCCGCGCTGGCGCAGCATCGCGACGATATCGGCATCGGCGCCGCGCGCCAGCGCCACGAGGTCGGCATACAGCCGCTGGCGCATTTCCTGCGCGGCGCGCCGGGTGAACGTGATGGCCAGGATGTGCCCGGGCGCCACGCCGGCCAGCAGCAGCCGCAGCATGCGGCCCACCAGCAGCCAGGTCTTGCCGCTGCCGGCGCAGGCCTCGACCACGCAGCTGCCGGCCGGGTCGAGCGCACGCGCGACGAATGCGTCGTGGTCGGCGGCCTGCCCGTCGATGCTGTACTGGCTCATCGGCCGTCCTGTGCGCGCGCGCCGGCCGGCGCCGCCGCCACGAAGCCGTGGCGGCACAGGCTGCGCAGCTCGCAGCGGCCGCACACCGATTCGGCGCCACTGGCCGGCAGCGGCGCACCGGCGCCGACGCGCTGCAGGTCCTGCGCGATGCGCTCGCCCAGCAGGGTCACGTTGTGCGCGAACGGCGCCGGCGCGGCGACCATCGTGGCCACGCCGGCTGCCGGTTCGCGGCTGTCGCGCGGCGGCTGCAGGCTCAGGTAAGCCGCCTCGATCGCGGGCGGATCGAGCAGCAGGCCGTAGAAGAGCAGCTGGACGGCTTCGCCCGGATCCTTCTGCGCTCGGCGCAGCGCAGCGGCATCGCGGGCCTTGTAGTCGAGTATGCGCAGGCCGCCGGGCCCGGCATCGATGCGGTCGACGCGTCCGAACAGGGTGACGGCGCCGCCCTCGGCCAGCGCGAGCGGCCGCTCCAGCTGCGCTTCGCCATCGCTCCAGCGCCAGCCCTTGCGCCTGTCCTCGCGCAACCAGTGCAGGAAACCCGGCACCAGCAGGCGCAAGCGCTGGCGATAGGCGATCAGCGCCGGCTGCTGGCGCAACAGCGGCGCGCACACCGCATCGATGGTCGCGCGCAGCGCGGCGGCCTCGGTGCCGTCGTCGTCACCGTCGGCGGCGCCGAATGCGCCACCGAATGCGCCACCGTTAGCGTCACCGTAAGCGCCGGCCCCGCGCGCGGCGCCGGCCTGGTCGCGATGGAACTCGTACAGGGCGCGGTGCAGCACCTTGCCCAGGTCGCGCTTGTCGGGCACGGGCCGCAGCCGCGCGCCCTCGCGCAGCCCCAGCACGCGCAGGGCGAAGAACCGGTACGGACAATCGACCAGGTCCTGGTAGGCGGTGGCCGACAGGCGCAGCGGCACCAGCCCCGGCGCCGGAGCGCGTTGCGGACTCTGGCCGGCGGCGACCGTGTGCCACTGCGCCTGCGGATCGCGCAGCGGACTGGCCGATCCGGCCAGTTCGGCCACCAGTGCCAGCCGGTCGAGCAGCGGCGACAGCGGCCGCGGCGCGTCGCCATCGCGCTGGCGCCACGTTGCCGCGACCGCCGGCGTGCCCGCGAGCAGGCTGGCCAGGTCGAGCAACTGTTCGCGTTCGCGCTGCGCATCGGTGGCCAGGCCCAGCTCGCGGCGCACCGCGCCCGCGAGCAGTCCGCCCGCGGAGCGCCGCCCGGGCAGGTGCTCGGCGTCGGCGCCGATCAGCAGCGCCGCGTCGAAACGGCGCAGCCGCGTGCCGGCCAGCGTGGTCATCACGACGGCGCCGGCCGCGACCGCGCCCGTGCCCGCGCCAAGCTCCTCGAAGTGCTCGGCCAGGAAGGCGCGGAAATCGGCCAGGTCCAGGCGCAAGGTCGCGCCGGCCAGTTGCTCCTGCAACTGCGCGGCCGCCTCGAGCACGGTGGCGCCTACCGGGTCGACCGCCAGCGGTGCGCGCATGCCCAGCTGGTCGAAGCCCGCATCGAGCAGCCCCAGCCAGCGGCCGAGCGAACCCGGCTGCTGCCAGTGGCGCGCGCAATCGACGAGGGTGTCGATCAGCGCAAGTGCCGCGCGCGCCAGTTCGGCAGTGGCGGCGCCGCGCGGATCGCCGGCCGCCGGTGGACGCTGCGCGCGGCGCGCCAGCGCGGCGCGCACGGCCGCGGCGCCGCCGTGCACCTGCTCGTCGACCAGGACGGCGCCGATATAGTCGACCAGCGCATCCTTGGCCGGCGCGGCCGATCCGGCGCCTGCGCCCGGCGCCAGCGTGAAGGGCGACTGCAGCCAGTCGAGCAGCAGCTCGTGGGCGAAATCGGCGATCACGAGGTCGAGCCAGCGCATCACCGCGGCCGCGGCGCTGGTGGTCGAGAGCTTCCAGCCGGCTTCGTCGGCAACGGCCACGCCGGCGCGATCGAGCAGCGCGCGCACGCGCCGCGCCGCCAGCCGGTCGAGGGCAACCAGCGCGACCACCGCGCAGCCCTCGGCCCGGCGCGCCAGCGTCCAGGCAGCGGCCGCCGCGGCCTCCTCCTCCAGCGTATTGCAGCGCCAGATCGGCGGCGCGGCGCCGGCGCCAGCGGGGCCCGCCTGCAGCGCCCGGGCGCGCTCGGCGATCGGCGGCGCATCGGCCAGCGTGCCGGCCAGCTCGGGCCAGGCCGCGGCCAGCAACCGGTGCTGCTGCGCCAGCGCGGCAGCGTCGCCCTCGACGATCAGCGCCGGGTGGCCGCTGCGCGCGCGGTAGGCCTGGCAGAACGCGAGCTGCCAGGGCGCCGCGCCCTGGGGCACGAGCCAGACCAGCGGCCCGTCGGCGCCGGCCGCGCGCTGCGCCAGCCGCTCGCCCAGCCGCACGGCGCCGCGATCGGCCTGCAGGCCGGCGCGCCACAAGGCCAGCACCAGCTGTGCCTGCGGTTCGCCGGCGGCAGCGGCGCGCTGCGTGAAATGGCGCTGCACGGCCGCGCGCCAGCGTCCCGTGAACGCATCGACCGCGCCGCACGCGGCCAGGGTGAGTTCGTCGCCCAGCAGCGCCACGTCGCGCGCCAGGGCCCAGAGCGCCCCGGCGTGCGCGCCGAAGCGTTCGCGCACCCAGGCATTGGCGCGCAGCGCCTCGAAGAGCTCGGCGCGCTGCAGCGACCCGTGCACCGGGTCGAGTCCGGTCCACTGCTCGAGCGTCTCGATGCGCGGCGCGATGCAGGCCTGCCCCGGCAGCGCCTGGTGCAGCGCCGCGCGCAGCAGCGGCGCATGGAGGATGCGCGGCACGAGGACCTGGACGCGGCGCAGGTCCAGCGCCCCGTCGGCGCCGCCGGGCCGGCCGCCGGTTTCGCGCGCCCGCGCCAGCAGCAGCGCCACGACCCCGGGCCACCAGCGCGCGTCGCGGGCGACCCGTACGACCGGTACTAGCGGCACGTCCGGCACGCCGGACGCGGGCGACGGCCGGTCGTCCGGCGGTCCGCCGGGATCCGTCGCCCTGTCGTGCGTGCCGCCGGTGGAATGCATGCGCCTGCACCCGTAAAGAAAGGCCGATTTTGCGGTGTTTTCGCCGCTACGCCAGCACACGGCCAAAGTGCTACCATTGTGTCTTGCCCGTTTACCGCACGCACGGTTTTGGCTATCCAGCGCCACCGTACTGATCGCGGTGACGTCCACGCTCCGGCCCTTCCCTGCTAGCGATACCGCCGGAATGGATGAACGCCGTCTACGGGTGTATCCCGGTCGCTGCCGGATTCCAGCGCGCCCTGGGATTCAACCTTATCAACCATCATCACCGTATCCCTGCCCGCCGGCCGGGCATTTGGAGCCGAGGGTTTCCGCCAAATGAGTGACATCAAGACGCTTTCCGACGCCAGTTTCGAACAGGACGTGCTCAAGTCGCCCACTCCCGTCCTCGTGGACTACTGGGCCGAGTGGTGCGGCCCCTGCCGCGCGATCGCCCCCATCGTCGCCGAGGTCGCAGCCGAATACCAGGGACGCCTTGCCGTGGCCAAGCTCAATGTCGACGACAACCAGCTCACGCCGGCCAAGTACGGCATCCGCGGCATCCCCACGCTGATGCTGTTCAAGAACGGCACCGTTGCCGGAACCCGCGTCGGCCAGCTCTCCAAACCCCAACTCATCGCGTTCATCGACAGCAACCTCTGATTTTTACCCAGCGGGCGGCGCGTGCCGCCCGCTGTCCCCCGCGGGCGCGGTCGACGGCAACTTCCTGCACCTCAACCCTGGTGCGCCGCCGTTGCAACAGGTCCCCATCGCCCCCTTCCCGCCCGATCCCTTCGTAAGAAACCCTCTTCGCACCCCCCTTCCCATGCAACTTTCCGAACTCAAAGCGCTGCACGTCTCGCAACTGCTCGAGATGGCCGCCACGCTCGAAATCGACAACGCCAACCGGCTGCGCAAACAGGAACTGATGTTCGCGATCCTGAAGCGCCGCGCCAAGACCGGCGAGCAGATCTTCGGCGACGGCACCCTCGAAGTGCTGCCCGACGGCTTCGGCTTCCTGCGCTCGCCCGAGACCTCGTACCTGGCCAACACCGACGACATCTACATCTCGCCCTCGCAGATCCGCCGTTTCAACCTGCATACCGGCGACTCGATCGAAGGCGAGGTGCGCACGCCCAAGGACGGCGAGCGCTATTTCGCCCTGGTCAAGGTCGACAAGGTCAACGGCCAGACGCCCGACTCGACCAAGCAGCGCATCCTCTTCGAGAACCTGACGCCGCTGTTCCCCGACAAGCCGATGACCCTCGAGCGCGAGATGCGCGGCGACGAGAACATCACCGGCCGCCTCGTCGACATCATCGCCCCCATCGGCAAGGGCCAGCGCGGCCTGCTGGTGTCGAGCCCCAAGTCGGGCAAGACGGTGATGCTGCAGCACCTGGCGCACGCCATCACCGCCAACCATCCGGACGCGGTGCTCATCGTCCTGCTGATCGACGAACGCCCCGAGGAAGTGACCGAGATGCAGCGCTCGGTGCGCGGCGAAGTGGTCGCCTCGACCTTCGACGAACCGGCGGTGCGCCACGTCCAGGTGGCCGAGATGGTCATCGAGAAGGCCAAGCGCCTGGTCGAATCGAAGAAGGACGTGGTCATCCTGCTCGACTCCATCACCCGCCTGGCGCGCGCCTACAACACCGTCGTGCCGGCCTCCGGCAAGGTGCTCACCGGCGGCGTCGACGCCAATGCCCTGCAGCGCCCCAAGCGCTTCTTCGGCGCCGCGCGCAACATCGAGGAAGGCGGCTCGCTCACGATCATCGCCACGGCCCTGATCGACACCGGTTCGCGCATGGACGACGTGATCTACGAGGAGTTCAAGGGCACCGGCAACATGGAAATCCACCTGGAGCGGCGCCTGGCGGAAAAGCGCGTCTATCCGTCGATCAACGTCAACCGCTCGGGCACGCGCCGCGAGGAACTGCTGCTCAAGCCGGAAATCCTCCAGAAGGTCTGGATCCTGCGCAAGCTGCTGTACGGCATGGACGAGATCGAGGCGATGGAATTCCTGCTCGACAAGATGAAGCAGACCAAGACCAACGCGGAATTCTTCGACATGATGCGCCGCGGCGGCTGAGCGGCCGATCGGGCCCGCGGGCGGTTGCGCGACTGCACCGCCTTGGGCTAAAATGCCGGGTTGCGTTTCATTTGGTGAAACTAACCCTAGATATCGCGCAGCGCCGCCCCGTTCATCCGGACCCGGGCGGCACGCGCAGACGAGAGCAGATGATGAAAGAAGGCATACACCCCGAGTACCGCGACGTCGTTTTCGTCGACCTGTCCTGCGACTTCAGTTTCGTCACCCGTTCGACGGCACCGACGCGCGAAACCACCACCTGGAAGGACGGCAAGGTCTACCCGCTGGTGAAGCTGGACACCTCGTCGGAATCGCACCCCTTCTACACGGGCGCCCAGACGCGCGTCGTCGAGGCCGGCCGGGTCGAGAAGTTCCGCCAGAAGTTCGCCGCCAAGACCAAGGAAGTCAACGCCGCCGCGGCCGAAGCCACGGCCGCCAAGACCAAGCGCCGCTGAGCGCTGGCGCGGAACCCGGCCAGCCGCATGCCGCGCCCGGGATGCTCGCCCGACGAGGTGGTGCATCCGCGGTCCGGGGCGCGTGGCGCCGGGGCGGTTGGTCGCAGGCAGCCTAGGCTGCCTTTTTTCTTGGCAGAATCCGTACGGCAACCCTGCCGCGTCCCGCCGGCGACCGCGCTTGCGGCACGCGGCGCGAACCGCGCCTCACGGGCCCAACCGCCTCCGACATGATCGAAGCACCGCGCCGCTCGCCGGCGCACATCTCCGCGCAGGCCGCCGTGCCCCTGCCCCGCTGGGCGCTGGCCTGCCTGCTGATCGCCTTCATCGTCCCGCGCCTGTTCGGCCACGACCTGTGGCCGCAGGACGCCGCCGGCTTCGGCCAGATGTGGACGATGGCCCACGGCGGCCTGGCCGACTGGCTGCTGCCCAATGTCTCGGGAGCCCCCGAACTGCAGGGCGGCCCGCTGCCCTACTGGGTGGGCGCCGTGCTGATACGGGTCGCGGGCCCACTGGTCGGCGATGTCAACGCCGCGGCCGCGGCCAACCTCATCTGGATACCGCTCGCGATCGCCGCGCTCTGGAACGGTGTGCACCGGCTGGCGCGCCGCGACGAGGCCCAGCCGGTGGCCGGCGCCTTCGGCGGCGAAGCCAGCCGCCAGGACTACGCGCGCCTCGTCGCCGACGTGGCGGTGCTGGTGCTGGTGGGCACGATAGGAATACTGCTGCGCCTGCACCAGATCCAGTCGGACGGCGCCTGCGTCGCCATCGTGAGCGTCGCCGTCTACGCCATCAGCCTGGTCGAGTGGCGCCTCGCCTCGGCCGCGGCGCTGGCCGGCGCCTGCGCCGGGGCGCTGGCGCTCACCCAGGGACCGCTGGCGGCGCTGGGCCTGCTGCTGGGCGCCCTGGGCGTCATCTGGCGCGCGCAGGCGCGCGCACCGGCGGCGGTCCGCGCGGCCGCCGGCGCGGGCCGGCCGGGCGCCACGGCGCGCGCCCTGGTGGCCAGCGCGGTGCTGATCGCGCCGGCCCTGCTGATCGCCGCGGCCTGGCCCGTGGCCGCCCACCTGGCCGCGCCGCGCGACGCCAGTGCGTATTTCGACGGCTGGCGCGCGGCGCTGGCGATCGGCAGCCCGGGCGCGGACAGCGCGGCCTGGCTGCTGCGCACCGGCGCCTGGTTCCTCTGGCCGCTGTGGCCGCTGGCCGGCTGGTCGGTCTACGCCTGGCGCTCCAGCGTCAGCGCGCCCCATGTGGAGCGGCCGCTGCTGCTGCTCGCCGGCCTGTTCGCGGCGCTGCTGTTCACCGTGCCCCTCGACGAGCACGCCCTGGTCAGCATCATCCCGCCGATGGTGGTGCTGGCCGCGTTCGGCGCGACCTGCCTGCGCCGGGCGCTGGACAACGTCATCGACTGGTTCGCGATCGCGATCTTCTCGCTGGCCCTGCTGTTCTTCTGGGGCTACTACATCGCCATGCAGACCGGCCTGCCCAAGGCGATGGCCGCCTCCATCGCCCACCTCGCGCCCGGCTTCACCCCGCACCTGCAGCCGCTCGCGGTGGGCGTGGCGGCGGCCGCCGCGGTGATCTGGAGCCAGATCGTGGCCTGGCGCGTGCTGCGCCGGCCGCGCGTGCTGTGGCGCGGACCGCTGCTGGCCGCCGCCGGCATCACCGCGGTATGGATGACGGTCAACGTGCTGTTCCTGCCGGCGGTCGATTACGTGTTCTCGTACCGCAGCTTCGCGGTCGAGGTGGCGGCGCAGCTGCGCGCGCGCGGCCTGGGTCAGGGCTGCGTGCAGGCCCACCGGGTTCCGCTGGCCGAACGCGCGGTGATCGCCTACTACGGCGGGATCCGCTTCGACCAGGAGGGCTCGGCCGAGACCTGCCGTTTCGCCCTGCACCGCGAATCGCGGCGCTCGGCGCTCGACGAGGACCCGCCGCCGGGCGTGCGCGGCATGTGGGAGCTGGCCTGGGAAGGCCACCGCCGCGCCCGCCCGGAGGAGCGCTGGCGGATCTGGTCGCGGGCGGGGTAGACGCTTGCCCTCGCCCCGGCCCTCTCCCGGAGGGAGAGGGTGGGAGCGGTCCGGATTCGCGGGCGAATCCGGAAAGGATTGGCGTGGCGCGATAATCCGGGCGAGCCTGGGCACGAACGCCACCGGCAACAGCGTCGCCGCGGCAGCGGCGGGGGAGAATACCGCGATGAATCCATCCACAGCGACCGGCCGCCGGACCATCCGCCGCGCCGACCTGGTCGAGAGCGTCGCCAGCGCGCTGCAGTTCATCAGCTACTACCACCCGAAGGATTTCCTCCAGCAGCTGGGGCGCGCCTACGCGGCCGAGCAGAGCCCGGCGGCCAAGGATGCCATCGCGCAGATCCTCACCAACTCGCGGCTGTGCGCCGAGGGCCGGCGGCCGATCTGCCAGGACACGGGCATCGTCAACGTGTTCGTCAAGGCCGGCATGGACGTGCAGTGGGACGGCTTCGACGACGGCCTGGAAGCGGCGATCAACGAAGGCGTGCGGCGCGCCTACCTGGACCCGGACAACACGCTGCGCGCCTCGATCGTCGATCCGCCCGAAGGGGCGCGGCGCAACACCACCGACAACACGCCGGCCGTCATCCATGTCCAGCTGGTGCCCGGCAACGGGCTGGACATCACGGTCGCGGCCAAGGGCGGCGGTTCGGAGAACAAGTCCAAGCTGGCGATGCTCAACCCGAGCGACTCCATCGTCGACTGGGTGCTGCAGACCGTGCCGACGATGGGCGCCGGCTGGTGCCCGCCCGGCATGCTGGGCATCGGCATCGGCGGCACGGCGGAAAAGGCGCTGCTGCTCGCCAAGCAGTCGCTGATGGACGACATCGACATGTTCGAGCTGCAGGCGCGCGGGCCGCGCAACGACATCGAGAAGCTGCGCCTGGAGATCTACGAGAAGGTCAACGCGCTGGGCATAGGCGCACAGGGCCTGGGCGGGCTGGCCACGGTGCTCGACGTGAAGATCCTGCAGTATCCGACGCACGCCGCCGGCAAGCCGGTGGCCATGATTCCCAACTGCGCGGCCACCCGCCACGTGCATTTCCACCTCGACGGCACCGGGCCGGCGCGCCTGCCCGTGCCCGCGCTGGCGGACTGGCCGGACGTGCAGTGGCGCGCCGACGCCAGCCGCTCGCAACGCGTGAACCTCGACACGCTGACGGCCGAGCAGGTCGCGGCCTGGAAGCCGGGCCAGACGCTGCTGCTGTCGGGGCGCATGCTCACCGGCCGCGACGCGGCGCACGCCCGCATCCGCGACATGCTGGCGCGCGGCGAGCCGCTGCCGGTCGACTTCCGCGGCCGGGTGATCTACTACGTCGGTCCGGTCGATCCGGTGCGCGACGAGGTCGTGGGGCCGGCCGGCCCGACGACCGCCACGCGGATGGACAAGTTCACCGAGATGATGCTCGCGCAGACCGGCCTGCTGGCGATGATCGGCAAGGCCGAGCGCGGCCCGGCGGCCATCGAGGCGATCCGCAAGCACCGCTCGGCCTACCTGATGGCCGTCGGCGGCGCCGCCTATCTCGTGTCGCGGGCGATACGTGCCGCCAAGGTGGTGGCCTTCGCCGACCTGGGCATGGAGGCCGTGTACGAATTCACCGTCGAGGACATGCCCGTCACCGTCGCCGTCGACGCCGGCGGCACATCGGTGCACCAGACCGGGCCGCAGCAGTGGCGCGCGCGGATCGCCGGCATACCGGTGGCCACGGCATGACGGGCGGGCGCCGTTGAGCGCGCAGCCCCCCGCAGCGGCGCCGATCGGCGTCTTCGACTCCGGCGCCGGCGGACTCTCGGTCGCCGCCGCGATACGCGCCGTGCTGCCGGCGCAGCCGATGATCTATTTCGCCGACACGGCCTACGCGCCTTACGGCCTGCGCAGCGACCAGGAGATCCTGGCGCGCACGCGCGCCTGCTGCACGGCGCTGCTCGCGCACCGCGTCGCCGCCCTCGTGGTGGCCTGCAACACTGCCACGGCCAACGCCATCGACGACGTGCGCAGCTGGGCGCCGGTACCGGTCATCGGCGTGGAGCCCGGCCTCAAGCCCGCCGGCGCGGCCACGCGCAACGGCACCGTCGGCGTGCTGGCCACGCGTGCCACGCTGGCCAGCCGGCGCTATCGCGACCTGCTCTACCGCGTCGGCGGCCAGCTGCCGGCGGTGCGCTTCGTCGAGCACGCGGCGGTCGGCTGGGTCGAGCTGGTCGAATCGGGCGATGTCGATTCGGTGCACGCGCGCACGCTGGTGCGCCAGGCGGTGCAGCCGCTGCTCGATGCCGGCGCCGATACGCTGGTGCTGGGCTGCACCCACTATCCGTTCCTGCGCCGCGCGATCGAGGCGGTCGCCGGCGACGTGCATATCGTCGAGACCGGACCGGCGGTGGCGCGCGAACTGCAACGTCGCCTCGACGGCGGCGGCCCCGCCGGCGCGGCCGCGGCCGTGCCCTGGCAGTTCGAGTCGAGCGGCGACACCGCGGCGTTCGCCGAGCTGGCCGGCAAGCTGCTGGCGCTGGTGCCGGCGCCGCGCCACCTGGCCGGAGCCTAGGCGGTGCGCATCGTGCTCATCGGCCAGCAGGATTTCGGCAAGGCGGTGCTGGAAGCCTTCCTCGCACGTGGCGATACGGTGGCTGGCGTGTTCTGCGCGCCCCAGGCGCCGGGCACGCGGCCCGATCCGCTGTGCGCCGCCGCCACGGCGCACGCGCTGCCGCTCCTGCAGCTGCCGTCGCTGCGCGGCGGCGCCGCCCGCGATGCGATCGCGGCGATGGGCGCCGATATCGGCATCATGGCCTACGTGGTGCAGTTCGCGCCGCAGGATTTCGTCCACGTGCCGCGCCACGGCACCATCCAGTACCACCCGTCGCTGCTGCCCCGCTACCGCGGCCCCAGCTCCATCAACTGGCCGATCATCCGCGGCGACGAGGAAACGGGCCTGAGCATCTTTCGCCCGACCAACGGCTTCGACGAAGGACCGGTGATCCTGCAAAAGCGCGTGCCGATCGGCCCCGACGACACGCTGGGCAGCGTCTACTTCGACCGGCTGTTCCCGCTTGGCGTGGCCGCGCTTCTCGAGGCGGCCGATCGGGTCGCCCTGGACGGCGCCGCCGGCGAACCGCAGGACGAGTCGCGGGCCAGCTACGAGGGCTGGTGCCGCGCGCCCGAGGCGCAGATCGCCTGGCACGCGCACGGCGACCGCATCTACGACCTGATCCGCGGCTGCAATCCGGCGCCCGGCGCGTGGACGACGCTCGACGGCCGCAAGCTGACGCTCCTCGAGGCCCGCAAGCACCCGACGCGCACCTTCGGCGCGGTCAAGGGGCGCCCCGGCCAGTGCATCGGCGTCGGCGCGCAGAGCCTGCTGGTGAGCACGCAGGGCGCGCAGATCGAGATCTTCCAGGTCCGGGACGCCGACGGCCGCAGGATCCCGGCGGCGCAGTATTGCGCCGAGTCCGGCCTGCACCCGGGTTCGATGCTCGGCAGCTGAGGCGCCGGGCGCCGCAGCGGCCCGCGCGCCTATACTCACGGCGCAACGGTTCCGGAGGGACAGCGATGCACTGGTGGGCGTGGGTCATTGCCGGCGCGATCCTGCTCGGCGCGGAGTTGAGCGTCGTCAACGCGCAGTTCTACCTCGTCTTCATCGGCGGGGCCGCGATCGTCACCGGCCTGGCCGGCGCGCTGGTCCCGGACATGGGCGCCTGGATCCAGTGGGCGATCTTCGCCGTGCTGGCGCTGGTCTCGATGACCGGCTTTCGCAGCCGCGTCTACCTGCGCCTCAGCGCCCATGCGCCGGCCGTGCGCGGCGGCACCGCGCCCGCCGAACTGACGCTGCCCGAGATGCTGGCGCCGGGCGCCACCTGCCAGGTCGAGCACGCGGGCAGCTTCTGGACGGTGCGCAACGACGGCGCGACGCCGCTCGCCGGCGGCGAGCGCGCGCATATCGTGCGCCGCGATGGCCTTACACTCGACGTCCGATCCGCGCGCAAGGTCGACTGAAATGGAAAACATGCTGCTCTCCTACGTGCTCATCGCCATCGCGTTCCTGGTGGTCATCGTCGTCGCCAAGTCGGCGACCGTGGTCCCGCAGCAGAGCGCCTTCGTCGTCGAAAGCGTCGGCAAGTACAGCCGCACGCTGCAGGCGGGCTTCCACGTGCTGATCCCCTTCATGGAACGCATCGCCTACCGCCACGGCCTCAAGGAGCAGGCGCTGGACGTCGCCGAGCAGATCTGCATCACCCGCGACAACGTCCAGGTGGCGGTCGACGCGGTGCTGTACATGCAGGTCCTCGATCCGCACCTGGCCTCCTACGGCATCACCAACTACAACTTCGCGATCGGCCAGCTCGCGCAGACCACGCTGCGCAGCGAGATCGGCAAGATCGAGCTGGACCGGACGTTCGAGGCGCGCGGCACGATCAACGCCAATGTCGTCGCCGAGCTCGACAAGGCCTCCGTGGCCTGGGGCGTCAAGGTGATGCGCTACGAGATCAAGAACATCACGCCGCCCAAGGACGTGCTGTCGGCGATGGAAAAGCAGATGCGCGCCGAGCGCGAGAAGCGCGCCGTGGTGCTCACCTCCGAGGGCGAGCGCGACGCCAAGATCAACCAGGCCGAAGGCGACAAGCAGCGCGTCATCAAGGCCTCGGAGGCCAACAAGCAGCAGCAGATCAACGAGGCGCAGGGACAGGCGGCGGCGATCCTGGCGGTGGCCAGCGCCACGGCCGAGGGCCTGCGCCAGGTCGGCACGGCGCTCAGCGAGCGCGGCGGCATCGAGGCCATGCAGCTGCGCATCGGCGAGGAATACGTGCGCCAGTTCGGCAAGCTCGCCAAGGAGAGCACGACGCTCGTCGTGCCGGTCAACCTGAGCGACCTGGCCTCGGTGGTGACGATGGCCACCAGCATTGCCCGCAAGACGCCCGGCGCGTAAATCCCCGCCTGGAGAACCCCCTCTCCCGCGCGCTGGAGAGGGCCGGGGTGAGGGCGTTGTGAGGGCGCTATAGGTCGCGCAACGGCCGGTTCAATTGCGTGCGCCAGGCGGCCGGATCGGCGCCGCTCTCCGGGCCGGCCAGGTAGCATTCCCACAACGATTCCTGCTGGGCCAGGCCCTGGGCGCTGATCCAGCCGATCAGCGCGCCCCAGGCGGCCCCCAGGCCCTCGTAGCCGCCGCGATACTCGCAGCGGGCGACACGGCAGGCCGGCAGGCGGCTCATCACCACGCGCCCCGCCGGCGTCACCGCGGCGGCCACCGGCACGCCCACCTCGAAATCGAAGGTGTCGCTGGGTCGGCGCGCATGCCGGGTGAACACCGGTCCGGTGGGCGCGACGCCCTGCGCGGCCAGCGCGGCGAGCACTTCGGCGATCGCCGGGCCCATGTGGCGCTCGATGCCGGCGCGCGGCACGCACAGCGCGATGACCGCCGTCGGCTGCTCGGCGGTGGCGACGATCTCGGGCGTCGTCAGGCGGGTGCTGTCCATGCCGCAGCGTCCTAGCGGCCCGCGCCGGGTGCCGGCTTGGGCCCCTTGAGCCACTCGCGCGCCAGCGCCCTGCCCTCCTCGGCCTGGACGGCCCCGGCCGCGGCCTCGAGTTCCCGGGTGAACTCGTCGTCCTTGGCGACCAGGCCGCGCGCTTCCAGTATCGCCTGCCACTTGATCGCTTCGACGTAGCTGCGCGCCACGCCGCGGCCGAAGTAGTAGTCCTTCACCAGCGCCAGTTGCCCGGCCAGCTCACCTTGCTCGGCGGCGCGCCGCGCCCATTGCGCGGCCTGCATCGGGTCGCGGGGCACCCCGGTGCCCTCCTCGTAGATGCCGATCAGCCGGGACTGCGCGCCCGGATGGTCCTGCTCGCCGGCCTGGCGCAGCAGCGCCACGTAGCGCGCCTCGTCCTTGGCGACACCCTGGCCTTCCTTGTAGAGCAGCGCGAGATAGAACTGCGCCGAGGCATCGCCCCGCTGCGCGTGCAGCACCAGCCGGTCGCGTGCCGTGGCATCGCCCTTGGCGGCCGCGCGCGCATCCTCGCCGGCGGCTTTCTCGGCCGCGATGCGCTCCGAGGCCCGCTGATGGACCTGCGGCGCGTCGGCGCCGTCCATGCCGGGCGCTGCCGCCACGGCCGTGGCGGCCAGCACGCCGGCGGCCCACGCCAGGCGCGCGCCCTCGAGGAACCTGCGGCGATACGAATGCCGGAACGCAACTGCCATATCCACCTCGTCGTCTGTCAACATGGGATCCCCCGGCTAGCCGGCCAGTTCGGCCACCGACACCAGGCGCTGCAAGTCGGTATCCCACAGTATGTAGCGCACCGCGCCGGCCACCTCGCCCAGCCGCACGCGCGCCACCGTGGCAAAGCGCTGCTGCGCATGGCGGTGGCAGGCGGCCAGCCGGTAGTTGGGAATGCCGGAACACAGGTGATGCACGTGGTGATAGGCGATGTCGGCCGTCACCCAGTTGAGCCATGCGGGCAGCACCAGGAAGCTCGTGCCGTCCATCACCGCCCGGTCGCGATCCCAGCCGGCCGTTGCGCTCGCGTACGAGCGCGCGAAATTGTGTTGCACCGCGAACAGGACGATGGCCACGGCGCCCGCCACCGCCATGGCCAGCAGGTAACAGGAGAAGAACAGCACCGCGCCCAGCGCCCAGGCCATGGCCCCCCAGGCGGCCAGCAGTGCGATATTGTTCACCAGCATGTGCCCGCAGTCGGCTGCCGAACCGCAATAGGGGCGTGCGTAGCTGCGCAATCGCGCCGCCAGCGCCGGGACGCCGCGCGGCACGCCGCCGCGCAGCACGTGGCGCAGCAGGCTGGCCGTGGCCCGCAGGCAGTTGAGCCGCGGCCAGACCACGAAATACAGCAGGCCGGCCAGCGGCGAGAGCCAGATGCTGCGCAGCACGCGAAAGCGCCACTGCCGGCCGCGGGTCAGCGCGATGTATTCGTGCACCGGGATGACCGCCAGCGGCCCGCGGTAGCGTTCCCAGTCGCCGTTGGTGACGTGATGGTGGTCGTGGTTGCGCGACCACACCGGCTGGGCGATTCCCGCCAGCACGCCCAGCAGCACGCCGCACCAGCGGTTCAGGCGCCGGCTGCGGAACAGCGAGCGGTGGCCGCAGTCGTGCATCAGGACGAAGGCGCGCACCAGCAGCAGGCCGATGGCCAGCGCCAGGGCGCCGCTCAGCAGCGGCGAGACGCCCGCGGTGGCCGCGATCGCCCACCACAGCGCGCCGATGGGCACCAGCGTATTGGCGACCTGCAGCGCGCCCGGCGCGTCCTGTGGACCGGAGTGGCAGCTGCGCAGCGAGCGCCGGCAGGCCTTCATGCCGCCGGCGCGGCCGCGGCGGCGTCGAACACGCCGGTGGAGAGATAGCGATCGCCGCGATCGCAGACGACGAACACGATGGTGGCATCGCGCACCTCCTGCGCGACGCGCAAGGCGATGCACAGCGCCCCGGCCGCCGAGATGCCGGCGTGGATGCCCTCCTCGGCCGCCAGGCGCCGGGCCATGGCCTCGGCAGCGGACTGGGTGACGAGCTCGATGCGATCGACGCGCGAGGCATCGTAGATCTTCGGCAGGTGGCTGGCCGGCCACTTGCGGATCCCGGGGATCTGCGAACCCTCGGCCGGCTGGGCGCCGACGATCGCGATGGCCGGGTTCATCGCCTTGAGGTAGCGCGATACCCCCATGATGGTCCCGGTGGTGCCCATGCTGGAGACGAAGTGGGTGACGGTGCCACCGGTGTCGCGCCAGATCTCGGGTCCGGTGGTCTCGAAATGGGCGCGCGGGTTGTCGGGGTTGGCGAACTGGTCGAGCACCCGGCCTTCGCCCTGCGCCTGCATGCGCTCGGCCAGGTCGCGCGCGTATTCCATCCCGCCGCTGGCGGCCGGCGTCAGGATGAGTTCGGCGCCGTAGGCCTGCATCGCGGCGCGCCGTTCGGCCGACAGGTTGTCGGGCATGAGCAGCGTCATCCGATAGCCCTTCATCGCGGCGATCATGGCCAGCGCGATGCCGGTATTGCCGCTGGTGGCCTCGATCAGCCGGTCGCCGGGGCGGATCTCGCCGCGCTCCTCGGCGTACTGGAGCATCGCCCGCGCCGGACGGTCCTTGACCGAACCGCCGGGATTGTTGCCCTCGAGCTTGGCCAGCAGGACATTGCCGCGCGCCGCCAGGTCGGCGGCGGCGATGCGCTGCAGCCGGACCAGCGGCGTGTTGCCTATGGTGGCATCGACGGCCTGGTACCGGGGCTTCATGCCACCGCGTCCAGTTCCTCGATGCGCTTGGGCGAATAGCTGTCCCAGCTGGCGCAACCCGGGCACTGCCAGTGGAAGGAACGGGTGCGGAATCCGCAGGTGCCGCAGCGGTAGCGCGAGAGGTTGCGCGCCTGCACGCTGATGAGGCCGCGCAGCAGCTCGAGTTCGCGGTCGCCCTGCGCCGAGGCGGCGCGGATCGCGAGCAGGCGCTCGAAGCCCAGCAGCGACGGATGGCGCTTGAGCTCGTCGCGCAGCATCGTCTCGCCCGAGGCGGGGCCTTCCCATTCGAGCGCCCGGCGGTAGCCGACGTCGAGCAGGTCCACCGAGGGATGGTCGAGCAGCTCGCGGCGCAGCAGGTTGAGCGCCTCGGCGCGCCGCCCGGCGGCATCCATGGCCAGGGTGAGGCGCTCGGCGATCAGGGGCAGGTATTCGGGCGCATTGGCGGGGATGCGCAGCCAGTGCTCGATCGCCTGCGCGTCGTCGCCGGCGCGGTGCGCGATGTCGCCGGCCAGGATGCTGGCGCGCACCGAATTGCGGTTGGCGACCAGGGCCTCCTCGAGCGAGCGCGTGGCCGCGGGCAGGTCCTTGGCGGCCACCGCGCGCTCGGCGATCTCGCAGTGGAAATGGGCGATGGCGACGCGGTGCGTCTCGCCGGCCTCGCGTTCGAGGCGCCGCGCGCAGTCGATCGCGCCTTCCCAGTCGCGCTCCATCGCGTGGATGCGCAGCAGCGCCCGCAGCGCATCGAAGCGGTGGCGCGGATCCTCGACCAGCTCGCGGAAGCTCGACTCGGCCCGGTCGAGCAGGCCGCCCTTGAGGTAGTCCTGGGCGAGCTCGGCCATCGCGTTGGCGCGCTCGGCCGCCGGCAGGTCGGCGCGGCTCAGCAGGTAGTTGTGGATGCGCACCGCGCGCTCGAACTCGCCGCGGCGCCGGAACAGGTTGCCCAGCGCGTAGTGCAGCTCGATGGTCTCGGGGTCGATCTTGGCGATGGCGATGAAGGCGTCGATCGCCCGGTCGGGCTGGTCGTTGAGCAGCAGGTTGAGCCCGCGGAACAGCGATTGCGGCGCCCCGCCCTGGTCGGCGGCGCGCACGCCGGCCTCGTAGCCGCGCGCCCACCAGCCGATCAGGAACAGCAGCGGCAGGGCCAGCAGGTACCAGAGTTGCAGATCCATGGGTGGCGGTGGTCCGTGTGTTGGCGCGCGGTGGATCAGCGGCGGCTGCGGGTCTCGAGCTCCAGGTCGCCGGCGGCGCCGCCCTGGCGCGCGGCGCGCGTCAGCGCGATCTCGGCGGCCTGCTGGGCGGCGCGCTCGCCGCGCGCCGGCTGCGCCACCTGGCGGCGCAGGCGCACGATGCGCGGCACCAGGGCCAGCGAACCGGCCACCGCGCCGGCGATGAAGCAGCCGAGCATGACGAACAGCAGCGGCACGTTCTGCCACTGCAGCGATGCACCCAGGTGCAGCGGCACGGTCGCCGTGTTCTCCAGCGCGAGCCAGAGGGCGAGCAGGAAGAAGACGAGTCGACCGATCCAGGCAATCAGGTCCATGCGGCTCTTTCGGTTAGGCCCAAGGTGCGCCGGCGCTGCCAAGGGACGGACGCGCCGGTTCAGTCGTCCGCAAGCGGCGCCGAACCATTGCCCTGCAGCCCCGCCTCGCCTTCGCCGCCGTCGACCCGTTCGCGCAGCTCCTTGCCCGCCTTGAAATGCGGCACGTGCTTGGCCGGCACCTCGACGCGCTCACCCGACTTGGGATTGCGCCCGACGCGGGCCGGCCGGTAGTTGAGCGAGAAGCTGCCGAAGCCGCGGATCTCTATGCGGCCCCCCTGCGACAGCGCGGCGCCCATCATGTCGAGGATCAGCTTCACGGCCTCGTCGGCATCGCGCGCCACCAGCCGCGGATTGCGCGCGGCGAGGCGGACGATGAGTTCCGATTTGGTGAGGGCGCGGGGCGCGGTCATGGCGGACGGGCGTCGCAAGGGACAAGCGGACCGGCGCGCGGGGCGCGCCGGATCCGACTCGGTACCCCGCTACTTGGTCTGGGTATCGAGCTTGGCCTTGAGCAGCGCGCCGAGGTTGGTGGTGCCGGTCGTGGCCTCGGACTGCATGCGCGCCATCGCTTCGGCGGTCTCGGCGGTGTCCTTGGCCTTGATCGACAGGTTGATGTTGCGGTTCTTGCGATCGATGTTGATGATCATCGCGTGCACCGCATCGCCTTCCTTGAGGTGGTTGCGGGCATCCTCGACGCGGTCCGGGGAGATCTCCGAGGCGCGCAGGTAGCCCTCGATGTCGTCGCCCAGCGAGACCACGGCGCCCTTGGCGTCGACCGTCTTGACCACGCCGTCGACCATCGAGCCCTTGTCGTGCGAATGGGCGAAGTTGTTGAACGGATCGCCACCGAGCTGCTTGACGCCCAGCGAGATGCGCTCGCGCTCGACGTCGATGGCCAGCACCAGCGCCTCGAGCTCCTCGCCCTTCTTGAACTTGCGCACCGCGTCCTCGCCGGTCTCGCTCCAGGACAGGTCCGAAAGGTGCACCAGGCCGTCGATGCCGCCCGGCAGGCCGATGAACACGCCGAAGTCGGTGATCGACTTGATCGCGCCCTTGACCTTGTCGCCCTTCTTGTGCGCGATGGCGAAGTCGTCCCAGGGGTTGGGGCGGCACTGCTTCATGCCCAGCGAGATGCGGCGGCGGTCCTCGTCGATCTCCAGGACCATGACCTCGACTTCGTCGCCGAGCTGGACGATCTTGCGCGGGTCGACGTTCTTGTTGGTCCAGTCCATCTCGGAGACGTGCACCAGGCCCTCGATGCCGGCCTCGATCTCGACGAAGCTGCCGTAGTCGGTGATGTTGGTGACCTTGCCGAACAGGCGCGTGCCCTGCGGGTAGCGCCGGCCCAGGCCGACCCAGGGATCCTCGCCCAGCTGCTTGACGCCCAGCGAGACGCGGTTCTTGTCCTGGTCGAACTTGAGGACCTTGGCGGTGAGTTCCTGGCCGACGGCCACGACCTCGCTGGGGTGGCGCACGCGGCGCCAGGCCAGGTCGGTGATGTGCAGCAGGCCGTCGATGCCGCCCAGGTCGACGAACGCGCCGTAGTCGGTGATGTTCTTGACGACGCCCTTGACGATCGAGCCTTCCTTGAGGTTCTCGAGCAGCTTGGCGCGTTCCTCGCCCATGCTGGCCTCGACCACGGCGCGGCGCGAGACGACGACGTTGTTGCGCTTGCGGTCGAGCTTGATGACCTTGAACTCGAGCGTCTTGCCCTCGTAGGGCGTCGTGTCCTTGACCGGGCGCGTATCGACCAGCGAGCCGGGCAGGAAGGCGCGGATGCCGTTGGTCATGACGGTGAGGCCGCCCTTGACCTTGCCGCTGATGGTGCCGGTGACCAGCTCGCCGCTGTCGAGCGCCTTCTCCAGGTTCAGCCAGGCGGCCAGGCGCTTGGCCTTGTCGCGCGACAGGATGGTGTCGCCGTGGCCGTTCTCCAGCGCCTCGATCGCAACCGACACGAAATCGCCGGGCTTGACGTCGAGCTCGCCGTTGTCGTTGCGGAATTCTTCCAGGGGAATGTAGGCCTCGGACTTGAGGCCGGCATTGACGACGACGAAGTTGAAGTCGACGCGGACGACTTCCGCCGTGATCACTTCGCCGGCGCGCATCTCATGGCGCGTCAGGCTCTCTTCAAAGAGCGCGGCAAACGATTCAGGGGCGGCTTCGGTACTGCTGAGGGTGGCAACGGAGGACATGGGGACTTTCGGTCTTTCGGTTCTCGCCGAGGTTTTGCACCGGGGCGGCGTTGATCAAATGCGTGGGGAGATCCCTCCACCACGCGCCTTTTACTGCAACTGCGGCACTGCGCTTCACTGCTGCCGGATGGCGGCCCCGGCGGCCCGACTCACGCGGCGATGCCGCGGTACCACTGCAGCACCTGCGCCACGACCGCTTCGGCCGGCATCGTGCTGCTGTCGAGAACCTTCGCATCGGGAGCCGGAACCAGCGGCGCGACGTCGCGCGATTGGTCGCGCCGGTCGCGTTCCTGCATTCCCTGCAAAAGGACCGAGAGCGTAGCAGAATATCCCTTTTCGATCAACTGCTTAAGGCGGCGCTCGGCGCGCACCTGGACATCGGCCACCAGGAACACCTTGAGGGCCGCATCGGGGAAGACCACGGTGCCCATGTCGCGCCCGTCGGCCACCAGGCCGGGAGCGCGCCGCTGGCGCCGCTGCAGCTCGAGCAGCGCCGCGCGCAGCGGGCCGACGGCCGCCACGCGCGAGGCCGCGGCGCCCACGTCCTCGCGGCGGATCGCGTCGGTGATCTCGCGTCCGTCCACCCAGATGCGCCCGTCGGCAAAGCGCGGCGCCAGGGCGGCGGCCAGCGCGCTCAGGCCCGCGCCGCCATCGAGGTCGACGCCCTGCTCGATCGCCAGCAGGCCGACGATGCGGTACAGCGCGCCGCTGTCCAGGCAATGGAATCCCAGCGCCCGCGCCACGTGCTGGGCGACCGTGCCCTTGCCCGAGGCGGTGGGTCCGTCGATGGCAATGACCGGAGGCAATGCGGCGGCGGCGCTGCTGCTCATCGGGGACCGGGCACGCGCAGCCGCTCGAGCTCGACGAAATAGTCCGGGAAGGTCTTGGAGACGCACTGCGGATCGCGGATGTGCACGCGCACGCCGCGTGCCGCGGCCAGCGCCAGGCACATTGCCATCCGGTGGTCGTCGTAGGTGTCGATCCAGGCCTCCTGGAGACGCTCGGGCGCCGTGACCGCGATCCAGTCGGGGCCCGATTGCACGGTGGCGCCCAGCTTGCCGATCTCGGTTGCCATCGCCGCGATGCGGTCGGTCTCCTTGACCCGCCAGGAGCCGATGCCGTTGATCCGCGTGGTGCCGTCGGCAAACAGCGCCAGCACCGCGGCGGTCATGGCCGCATCGGGAATGGCCGTGGCGTCGATGTCGACCGCGCGCAGCCGCCCGGCGGGCGCCTGCACCTGCACCCAGTCGCTGCCGACCTCGACCTGCGCGCCCATGGTCGCGAGCACCTCGGTGAACGCCAGGTCGCCCTGCAGGCTGGCGCGGCCGACGCCGTGCACCCGCACCGGGCCGCCGGCGATGGCGCCGAGCGCCAGGAAATACGAGGCGCCCGAGGCGTCACCCTCGATCGCGTAGCGCCCCGGCGAGCGGTAGCCGCCCGGGCCGACGTGGTAGCGCCCGGCGCCGCCGTCGACCTGCGCGCCGAAGGCCCGCATCATCGCCACCGTCATCGCCACGTAGGGCTGCGAGATGAGCGTGCCCTCGACCAGCACGTCCAGCCCCTGGGCCGGCGCCTGCGCCGGCGCTGCCATCAGCAGGCCGCTGAGGAACTGGCTCGAGACATTGCCGCGCACCCGCACCGCCGGCACCGCGCCGGCGGCCGCTTCGCCGGGCGGGTCTGCCGGCACCGCCGGCTCGATCAGCAGCGGCGGATAGCCGGCCGCGCCCAGGTAGCGGATGCGCGCGCCGATGGCGTTGAGCGCGTCGACCAGGTCGCCGATCGGCCGCTCGCGCATCCGCGCCACGCCGTCGAGCCGGTAGCTGCCGCCGGCAAACGCCAGCGCGGCGGCCAGCGAGCGCATCGCCGTGCCCGCGTTGCCCAGGTGCAGCTCGGCGGCGGCCACCGGAAAGCGCCCGCCGCAGCCGTCGACGCGCGCGCCGTCGCCCTCGCGCGCGATGGCGATGCCCAGCGCGCGCAGCGCGGCGATCATCACGCGCGTGTCGTCGGCATCGAGCAGCCCGGAGAGCCCGGTGCTGCCTTGCGCCAGCGCCGCCAGCAGCAGCGCGCGGTTGGACATGCTCTTGGAGCCGGGCAGGCGGATCTCGCCGCGCGCCCGCGCTATCGGTTCGACCGTGAGCACGGCCGGCCAGGCGCGCGGCGCCTCAGTCACCGTAGCCCTCCGAGATCGCGGCGCCGAAGCGCTGCTCGCGGCGCACCCGGCTCGCGCGCTCGAAGAGCTGGCGCAGCGCCTCGCCATCGCCGCGGTCGACGGCTGCCTGCACCGCGTCGAGCTGCCGGCGGAAGGCCGCGAGCTCGGCGCCCAGCGCCGGGCCGTTGGCCAGCGCGACATCGCGCCACATCACCGGATCGCTGGCGGCGATGCGGGAGAAATCGCGGAACCCGGCGCCAGCAAACTGCAGCTTGCGCGCGCCGTCGGGCTGCGCGGCGATCAGGTCGACCAGCGCGAAGGCCAGCAGGTGCGGCAGGTGGCTTACCGCGGCGAAGATGCGATCGTGCTCGGGTGCGCTCATCCGCTCGACGGTGGCGCCGCTCTCGCGCCAGCTCGATTCCACCCATTGCAGGGCGCCCGCGTCGGTATCGTCCTGCGGCGTGAGCACGACCCAGCGCTCGGCGAACAGGTCGGCGCTGGCGTGCTCGACGCCGGGCAGCGCGCCGCCGGCGATGGGGTGCGCCGGCACGAAGCGCGCGCTGCGCGCGCCCAGCGCCGCGCTGGCCTGCGCGATCACGCCGGCCTTGGTGCTGCCCACATCGGTGATCACGGCGTCGGCATGGGCGTGGCGCGCCAGTTCGGCAAACAGCGCAGCCATCGCGCCCACCGGCGTGGCCAAGACGATGACGTCGGCGCCACGCATCGCCTCGGCAGCGCTGGCCGCGGCGTGGTCGACGATGCCCCGGGCCAGGCCCTGGCCCAGCCGTGCCGGATCGCGGTCGTAGGCCACCACCTCGGAGATGCGGCCGGCGCGCCGCCAGGCCGCCGCCACCGAACCGCCGAGCAGGCCGCAGCCGATGAGCGCGAGTTTCATCGAGCCGCCCTCACGCGGCCGCGCGCGCGGCCGCGAGCGCGGCCGGCAGCGCCTCGAGCAGCCGCGCGTGCTCCTGCGGCAGGCCCACCGAGATGCGCAGCCAGTCGGGCAAGCCGTAGCTGGCGACCGGACGCACGATGATGCCGCGCGCGAGCAGCTCCTGGTAGACCCGGGCGGCCGGGCCGACGCGCACCAGCACGAAATTGCCGTAGCTCGGGATGATCTCCAGGTCCAGGGCGCGCAGCGCGGCGCTCAGCGCCTGCAGACCGGCGCGGTTGTGCTCGTAGCTCTGGCGCACGAAGGCCGTGTCCTGCAGCGCGGCGGCCGCCGCCGCCTGCGCGACCGACGTGACATTGAACGGCAAGCGCACGCGATTGAGCAGGCCGCCCAGTTCCGGCTGGGCCACGCCGTAGCCCACCCGCAGCCCGGCCAACCCATAGGCCTTGGAGAAGGTGCGCGAGACCAGCAGATTGGGAAAGCGCCGCACCCAGGCGATCGCGTCATGGCGCAGCTCGGGCGGCAGGTATTCGTTGTAGGCCTCGTCGAGCACCACCACGACGTCGGGCGGCACGGCGGCCAGGAAGGACTCGAGCGCCGCGGCCGCGACGAAGGTGCCGGTGGGGTTGTTCGGATTGGCCAGGTAGACCAGGCGCGTGTCGGGCGCGATCGCGCGGGCCATCCGCGGCAGGTCGTGGCCGTAGTCGAGCGCATCGACGACGATGGCGCGCGCGCCGCGCGACTGGGTGGCCAGCGCATAGGCGCCGAACGAGTACTGCGCGTAGACGCAGCTGCGGCCGGGCGCGAGCAGCACGGCGGCGGCCATCTCCAGGATGTCGTTGCTGCCGTTGCCGATGGTGATCCAGTCGGCCGGCACCGCCAGGTGCCGTGCCAGCACGTCCTTGAGCGCGAACGAGCTGCCGTCGGGATAGCGCCCGGCGTCGGCCGCGGCGGCGAGCATCGCGGCGCGCGCCGACGCGGGCACCCCGGCCGGATTCTCGTTGGAGGCGAGCTTGACGATGTCGGCGGCCGGGATGCCGAACTCGCGCGCCAGCTCCTCGATGGGCTTGCCGGGCTGGTACGGCGATATCGCGCGCACGTACGGCAGGGCCGGCAGCGCCGCGGGCGCCGCCGGCGGTGATTGCGAAGCCATGTTCAAACGTCCCTCGGGTAGGAGCCCAGGCAGCGGAAGAAGGCGCAGGTCTGCTGCAGCTCGCGCAGCGCGGCGGCGATCGGCGCGTCGGTGGCGTGTCCTTCGACATCGACGAAGAAGTGGTACTCCCAGGCGCCGTTGCGTGCCGGGCGCGACTCGAAGCGCGTCATCGAGACGCCGTGGCGCGCCAGCGGCGCGAGCATCTCGTGGACGGCGCCGGCGCGGTTGGCGACCGACAGGATCAGCGAGGTCTTGTCGTTGCCGCTGGGCCGGCCGCCGTGGCGGCCCAGCACCACGAAGCGGGTGCGGTTGTGCGCGTCGTCCTGGATCAGCGAGGCCACGGTCTGCAGGCCGTAGCGCACCGCGGCGCGGTCGCCGGCGATGGCCGCCAGCGCCGGATCGAGGCTTGCCTGGCGCGCGGCCTCGGCATTGCTGGCCACCGAGACGCGCTCGAGTGCCGGCGCGTTCAGGTTGAGCCAGGCCACGCACTGGCCCAGGGCCTGGGGGTGCGCCAGCACGCGGGTCACGCCCTCGAGCGTGCCCGGCAGCGTCAGCAGGTGCAGGTGCACCGGCACCGACACCTCGGCGACGATCTGCAGCGCGGTGCCCAGCAGCAGGTCGAGCGAACGCGAGACCGCGCCCTCGGAGGAGTTCTCGACCGGCACCACGGCGAAATCGACGCGCTCGGACTCGGCGGCGCGAAAGACCTCGTCGATCGAGGCGCACGACTGCAGCTGCGCCGAGCTGCCGAAGCGCTTGAGCGTGGCCAGTTCCGAGAACGTGCCCTCCGGCCCCAGGTAGGCCACGGTGAGCGGGCGCTGGATGGCGCGCGCCGCCGACATGATCTCGCGGTAGATCGCCTCGATGGCCGTGTCGGGCAGCGGCCCGGCGCTGGCGGCGACGACGCGCCGCACCACCTGGGCCTCGCGGTCGGGCTGGAAGATCGGCGCGCCGGAGTCCTGCTTGATGCGCCCGATCTCGGCCACCAGCCGGGCGCGCTCGTTGAGGCGCTCGACCAGCTGCAGGTCGATGGCGTCTATCGCGGCGCGTACCTGCTGCAGCCGCTCATTCATGGCGGGCCCGCCAGGCCGGGAGCGCCGCGCCGTTCATGCGCCGTCCTGCGGATCCGCGTCGCCGGCCGGCGGCGGCACGTCGTCGCCGGCGCCATCGGCAGCGGCGGCCTCGGGATCGCGCACCTCGGCGTCGGTCTCGACCACGCGCTGCAGGCGCGAGAGCGTGGTGTTGGGGTCGAGCGCGATCAGCGTGACGCCCTGGGTGGCGCGGCCCATGCTGCGGATCTCGGCCACGCGCGTGCGGATCAGCACACCACCCGTGGTGATCAGCATGATCTCGTCCTGCTCGTGCACCAGCGTCGCGGCCACGACCTTGCCGTTGCGCTCGGAGGTGGCGATGGCGATCATGCCCTTGGTGCCGCGGCCGTGGCGGGTGTACTCGGTGATCGGCGTGCGCTTGCCGAAGCCGTTGGCCGTGGCGGTGAGCACGTTCTGCTCCTCGTCCTCGGCCACCAGCAGGGCGATGACGCGCGCCGTGTCGTCGAGCTGCATGCCGCGCACGCCGCGCGCCTGGCGGCCCATCGGGCGCACGTCGTTCTCGTCGAAGCGCACCGCCTTGCCAGAATCGGAGAACAGCATCACGTCGTGGTGGCCGTCGGTGATGGCCGCGCCGATCAGGTAGTCGTCGGCCTCGAGGTCGACGGCGATGATGCCGGCCTTGCGCGGGTTGGAGAAATCGGCCAGCGAGGTCTTCTTCACAGTGCCGAACGCCGTGGCCATGAAGACGTAGTGCTCGGCGTCGAAGGCCTTGACCGGCAGGATGACGGTGATCTTCTCGTTCTCGGCGAGCGGGAACATGTTGACGATGGGCTTGCCGCGCGAGGTGCGCGAGCCCTGCGGCACCTCCCAGACCTTGAGCCAGTACATGCGTCCCTTGTCGGAGAAGCACAGTATGGTGTCGTGGGTGTTGGCGATGAAGAGCTGGTCGATCCAGTCGTCCTCGCGCGCCAGCGCCGCCTGCTTGCCGCGGCCGCCGCGCTTCTGCGCCCGGTAGTCGGCCAGCGGCTGGCTCTTGATGTAGCCGGTGTGCGACAGCGTCACCGCCATGTCCTGCGGCGTGATCAGGTCCTCGGTGGCCAGTTCCTCGGCGCTGCGGATGATCTCGGAGCGGCGCGTGTCGCCGGACTTGGCGCCGTAGGCGTCGCGCACCTCGACGAGCTCGTCGTGGATGATGGTGGTGATGCGCTCGGGGCGCGCCAGCACGTCGAGCAGGTCGCCGATCAGCGCCATGACGTCGCGGTACTCGCCGACGATCTTGTCCTGCTCCAGGCCGGTGAGGCGCTGCAGGCGCATCTGCAGGATCTGCTCGGCCTGCTCCTCGGACAGCCGGTAGGTGCCGTCCGGCTGGGGCCCGAGCGCCGGATCCAGGCCCTCGGGGCGGAACAGCGCCACGCTGCCGGCCTGCGCGGCGCGCGCCATCATCTCGCGCACCAGCGGCGAGTCCCAGGCGCGCGACACCAGCTCGGCCTTGGCCACCGGCGGCGTGGGCGCCGCCTTGATGATGGCGATGAAATCGTCGATGCTGGCCAGGGCCACGGCCAGGCCCTCGAGCACGTGGCCGCGGCGGCGCGCCTCGCGCAGCTCGAACACGGTGCGGCGCGTGACGACCTCGCGCCGGTGCGACAGGAACGACTCGATGATCTGCTTGAGGTTGAGCAGGCGCGGCTGGCCGTCGACCAGCGCCACCATGTTCATGCCGAAGGTGTCCTGCAGCTGCGTGAGCTTGAACAGGTTGTTGAGCACGACCTCGGGCACTTCGCCGCGCTTGAGCTCGAACACGGCGCGCATCCCCGACTTGTCGGATTCGTCGCGGATGTCGGATATGCCCTCGATCTTCTTCTCGTTGACCATGTCGGCGATGCGCTCGAGCAGCGCCCGCTTGTTGACCTGGTAGGGCAGCTCGTCGACGATGATGGCGCTGCGCGCGCCCTTGTCGATCTCCTCGAAGTGCGTCTTGGCGCGCATCACGCAGCGCCCGCGCCCGGTGCGGTAGCCCTCGCGCACGCCGTCCAGGCCGTAGATGATGCCGGCCGTGGGGAAGTCGGGGGCCGGGATGAGCTCGATGAGCTCGTCGATGCCGGCGTCCGGGTTGCGCAGCAGCAGCAGGCAGCCGTCGACCACCTCGCTCAGGTTGTGCGGCGGGATGTTGGTGGCCATGCCCACCGCGATGCCGCCCGAGCCGTTGATCAGCAGGTTGGGCACGCGCGCCGGCAGCACCGTGGGTTCCTGCTCCTTGCCGTCGTAGTTGGCGACGAAATCGACGGTTTCCTTCTCGATGTCGGTGAGCAGCTCGGAGGCGAGCTTGTTGAGGCGGCACTCGGTGTACCGGTAGGCCGCCGCGTTGTCGCCGTCGACCGAGCCGAAGTTGCCCTGGCCGTCGATGAGCTGGTAGCGCAGCGAGAAATCCTGCGCCATGCGCACCAGCGCGTCGTAGGTGGCGGTGTCGCCGTGCGGGTGGTACTTGCCCAGCACCTCGCCGACGACGCGCGCGCACTTGACGTAGGGGCGGTTCCAGACGTTGTTGGCCTCGTGCATGGCGAACAGCACGCGCCGGTGCACCGGCTTGAGGCCGTCGCGCACATCGGGCAGCGCGCGCCCGACGATCACGCTCATCGCGTAATCGAGGTAGGAACGGCGCATCTCCTCTTCCAGAGAGATCGGCAGGGTTTCCTTGGCGAACGAATCCATGGGCAGCGGCAGTCAAAAAGGCGATCGTGTGGTTCGGGCCCGGCGGCGGGCGCGCCGTTCCGCATCGTCCGGCCGCCGGCACCGGTGGCCGTGGCGGAAAATGGGGGAGCGGCGTGCCCGGGCGGGGCCGCAAGTGCGGCCCCGGAAGCGAGCCCCGGAACAACCCGACATTTTACCAGCGCACCTGTGGGCGTGCGGCGCATGCCGTGGACGGCGCAAACCGGGCGCCAATCTTGGTATAACGCCGAACCGGCGCACGACGGACGGCCCCAGCGGGCGTCGCGCGGGGCGCGCAACCGGGGGGACGCGAATATGCAGTCTGTGGACACCGTGATCGAGGCGCGCTGGCTCGTGCCGGTGCGTCCGCGCGGTGCCGTGCTCGAGCACCACGCGGTGGTCGTCGACCGGGGGCGCATCCTCGCCGTGCTGCCCACGGCGCAGGCGCGCCTGCAGTACCAGGCGGGGCGGCGCGTCGCGCTCGAGCAGCACGCGCTCGTCCCGGGGCTGGTGAACGCGCACGGCCACAGCCCGATGAGCCTGCTGCGCGGCGTCGGCGACGACCTGTCGCTCACGCGCTGGCTGCAGGAGCGGATCTGGCCGCTGGAGCGCGCCATCGTCTCGCCGGGTTTCGTCTACGACGGCACGCGGCTGGCGGCCGCCGAGATGCTGCGCGCCGGCATCACCTGCTGCAACGACCACTATTTCTATCCGGCCGAGACCGCGCAGGGCCTGCGCAGCCTGGGCATGCGCGCGGTCGTCGGCATCATGACCATCGACTTTCCCAGCCGCTATGCCAGCGACGCCGACGACTACCTGCGCCAGGGCCTGGCGGCGCGCGACGCGTTGCGCGACGATCCACTGGTCGGATTCACGCTCGCCCCGCATGCGCCCTACACGGTTGCCGACAGCACGCTCGAGCGGATCGCCACGCTCGCCGAGGAACTCGACCTGCCGGTGCACATCCACGTGCACGAGACCGCGCAGGAACTGGCCGACTCCGAACGCGCATTCGGCTGCCGCCCGCTGGAGCGCCTCGACCGGCTGGGGCTGGTCAACGAGCGGCTGATCGCCGTGCACATGAACCACCTGCTGGGCGCCGAGATCGACCTGCTGGCGCGGCGCGGCGCGGCGGTCGTCCACTGTCCCGTATCGAACCTCAAGCTGGGCAGCGGCATGGCGCCGCTGGCCGAGCTGCTGCGCGCCGGCATCTGCGTGGCGCTGGGCACCGACGGCGCCGCGAGCAACAACCGCCTCGACATCCTGGCCGAGGCCACGCTTGCGGCCCTGCTGGCCAAGGGGACAACGGCCGATCCGACCATCGTCCCGGCCTGGCAGGCGCTCGAATGCGCGACCATCGAGGGCGCGCGTGCGCTGGGTCTTGCCGACCGCATCGGCTCGATAGAGCCGGGCAAGGAGGCCGACCTGGCGGCGCTGGACCTGTCGGCCGTTGAGAACCAACCTTGTTACGACGTCATATCGCAGCTTCTATATAGTTCGGGACGCGAAAACGTGACCCACGTGTGGGTGGCGGGCAAGGCGGTGCTCGAGGACCGCGTGCTCGGTGGCGCCGACCAGCCCGCGCTCGGCGACGAGGTACTCCGAGCGGCGGCACCATGGCACAATCAGGTCCGGCAGAAACTGCGTCAAACAGCGGGTGGCGTGGTGGCAGCAGCCGCGAAACCCGCTGCAACATGAACTGCTCGTAAAATAACGACCCACAAAAAGGGCACGTGCCCGGCAGCGCGACGGATCCACCGCCCGCGGGCCAGTGCGACATCCCGACCTTGGAAAGGAATCCGATGAAACAACAACAACGAATCGCCATTGCGGTTGCCGCGCTGCTGGCGGCCTCGGCCGGCATGGCTGGCGCCGCCGATCAAACCACGATCGCAGGCAAGAAACCGTCGGGCTATGTGCTCGACTCGCAGGGCAACGTGGTGCGCAGTGGCACGGGCCTGTGCTGGCACGACGGGTATTTCGAGAAGAGCCTGGCGATCGCCGAGTGCGACAAGGACCTGGTGCCG
>Ga0181525_10000583_pt1 | contig 31469 bp, 24 predicted proteins | sample PEATcosm2014_Bin_48_FD_121100 | JGI IMG/M metagenome (GOLD analysis project Ga0181525, IMG submission 121100) | Peatland microbial communities from MTU Mesocosm Facility, Houghton, MI, USA - PEATcosm2014_Bin06_10_metaG | ecosystem: Environmental > Terrestrial > Soil > Wetlands > Peat | place... | reverse complement strand
CGACCACAAGGTCAGCATCTTCTACACCGCGCCCACGGCGATCCGCGCGCTGATCAAGGCCAACGAGGGCGACCGCAAGACGCACCCCGAGAACTACGACCTGTCGAGCCTGCGGATCCTCGGATCGGTGGGCGAGCCGATCAACCCCGAGGCGTGGATGTGGTACTACAAGCACGTCGGCGCCGAGCGCTGCCCGATCGTCGACACGTTCTGGCAGACCGAGACCGGCGGCCACATGATCACCCCGCTGCCCGGCGCCACGCCGCTGGTGCCCGGTTCGTGCACGCTGGCGCTGCCCGGCATCGAGGCGGCGATCGTCGACGAAACGGGCCACGACGTGCCCAACGGCCAGGGCGGGCTGCTGGTGGTCAAGCGTCCGTGGCCCTCGATGATCCGCACCATCTGGGGCGACCCCGACCGCTTCGTCAAGAGCTACTACCCGGCCGAGCTCGGCGGCAAGCTCTACCTTGCCGGGGACGGCGCGATCCGCGACAAGGAGACCGGGTATTTCACCATCGTCGGCCGCATCGACGACGTGCTCAACGTGTCCGGTCACCGGATGGGCACGATGGAGATCGAGTCCGCGCTGGTCTCGCACCCGCTGGTGGCAGAGGCCGCCGTGGTGGGCCGCCCCGACGACCTGACCGGCGAGGCGATCTGCGCCTTCGTCGTGCTCAAGCGCTCGCGCCCGGAGGGCGACGAGGCGCTCAAGATCGCCAAGGAGCTGCGCGACTGGGTGGCCAAGGAGATCGGGCCGATCGCCAAGCCCAAGGACATCCGCTTCGGCGACAACCTGCCCAAGACGCGATCGGGCAAGATCATGCGCCGCCTGCTGCGCTCGCTGGCCAAGGGCGAGACCATCGCCCAGGACACCTCCACGCTGGAGAACCCGGCGATCATGGAGCAGTTGAAGGTGACGGTCTAGTTCCGTCCCTGTGAGGGGCGCCGCCAGCCACCCCCGCTCCATGGGGACCCCGCGCCAGCGCTACTGGCGCCAGACCCGCAGGCTCACCGCCGTGCTGCTGCTCGTGTGGTTCGTCGTCACCTTCGTGGCGGCCTACCACGCGCGCACGCTGACGTTCTCGTTCCTCGGCTGGCCGTTCTCCTTCTACATGGCCGCGCAAGGGTCGCTGCTGGTGTACCTGTTCATCGTCTTCTTCTACGCCCGCCAGCAGCACCGGCGCGACGCCGTGTTCGGCGTCGACGACCCGCGCGACGACTAGCCGCCCCGGTCCGTGCCCAGCGCCCGCCAACTGCGCACCTACTACGGCTGGTTCACGGCCGGATTCCTGCTGTTCGTGCTGCTGCTGGGCGTGGGCGAACGCCTGGGCCTGCCCCGGGTGCTGATCGGCTATACGTTTCTCTTTGCCACCATCGGCCTGTATGCCGGCATCGGCATCATGAGTCGCACCACCGACGTGGCCGAGTACTACGTCGCGGGGCGGCGCGTGCCGGCCTTCTTCAACGGCATGGCCACGGGCGCCGACTGGATGTCGGCGGCCTCGTTCATCGGCCTGGCCGGCTCGCTGTACCTGCTGGGCTTCGACGGCCTGGCGTTCGTGCTCGGCTGGACCGGGGGCTTCTGCCTGGTGGCGCTGCTGATCGCCCCCTACCTGCGCAAGTTCGGCCAGTTCACCATTCCCGATTTCATCGGCGCGCGCTACGGCGGCGACCTGGCACGCGCCATCGCGATGGGCGCGGTGCTGATGTGTTCGTTCATCTACGTGGTCGCGCAGATCTATGGCGTGGGCCTGATCACCACCCACCTGACCAACGTCGACTTCAGCTACGGCGTGTTCCTCGGCCTGGCCGGCATCCTGGTGTGCTCGTTCCTGGGCGGCATGCGCGCCGTCACCTGGACCCAGGTGGCCCAGTGCATCATCCTGCTGGTGGCCTACCTGATACCGGTGGCCTGGCTGGGCCTGCAGTACACCGGCTCGCCGCTGCCGCAGCTGGCCTACGGCAGCGTGCTGGAGCGCCTGGCGGTGCGCGAAGGCGAACTGGCCAGGGATCCGCAGGAGCTGGCGGTGCGCGGCGTCTACCAGGCCAGGGCGGGCGATGCGCTGCAGCGCATCGCCCGCCTGCCGCAATCGTGGCAGGACGGGCAGGGCGCTGCCCGCCAGCAGATCGACGAACTCAAGGCCCGCCACGCCCCCTTGAGCGAGCTGCGCGTGGCCGAACGGCGCCTGGCGCATTACCCGGCCACGCCCGAGGACGCGCGCCGCGACTGGCAGCAGGAAGCCAACGAGTACGCCGCCCGGGGCGCACCGCTGATGCCGCACGCCGAGCCCTTCTGGAGCGGCGCCGCCGATCCGCAGCGCGCCGCCCAGGAGCGCGACACAAAGCGCTGGAATTTCCTCGCTTTGGTGTTCTGCCTGATGGCCGGCACCGCCGGCCTGCCGCACGTGCTGATGCGCTCGTACACCACGCCCACCGTGCACCAGGCGCGCAAGAGCGTGTTCTGGGCGCTGGGCTTCATCCTGCTGCTGTACCTGTCGGCCCCGGCGCTGGCCGTGCTGGTGAAATACGACGTCTACACCCAGGTGGTGGGCAAGCATTTTTCCGACCTGCCCGCGTGGGTCGCCGCGTGGAGCCGCATCGACCCCGCCTTCCTGCGCATGGACGACATCAACCACGATGGCGTGGTGCAGCTGGCCGAGTTGCAGATGGGGCCCGATATCGTCGTTCTGGCGATGCCCGAGATCGCCGGCCTGCCGTACGTGATCACCGGCCTGGTGGCGGCGGGCGGCCTGGCCGCCGCGCTGTCGACCGCCGATGGACTGCTGCTCACCATCGCCAATGCGCTCTCGCACGACCTGTATTTCAAGATGATCAACCGCACGGCGTCCCCGGCGCGGCGCGTGACGATGGCCAAGGTGTTGTTGCTGCTCGTTGCACTGGTTGCCGCCTTCGTGACCCTGATGCGGCCGGGCAGCATCGTCTCGCTGGTGGGGCTGGCCTTCTCGCTGGCGGCAGGTTCGCTGTTTCCGGCGCTGGTGCTGGGCGTGTTCTGGAAGCGCGCCAACCAGTGGGGCGCGATCGCCGGCATGCTAACGGGGTTCGCCGTGTGCGCCTATTACATCGCCACGCGCTATCCCTTCTTCCAGGCCAAGCTCGGCCTGGCGCCGGCCGCCTGGGCGCCGTGGTTCGGCATCGACCCGATATCGGCCGGGGTGTTTGCCGTGCCGATGGGGCTCGCCGCCATCGTGATCGTCAGCCTGGCCACCGCAGCGCCCGACGCCGCCAGCGGGCAGTTCGTCGATTTCGTGCGGATGCCCGATGCGCACAACGGCGAAAAAGGCGAATCCGCGCGGAACCGGTAGAATCCGGCCCGGCGCGCAATGTGCCGGGAGAGATGGCCGAGCGGTCGAAGGCGCACGCCTGGAAAGTGTGTAGAGGGTCACTCCTCTCGTGGGTTCGAATCCCACTCTCTCCGCCAGCACGTAAATCAAATCAATAGCTTACGCGGCACCTGCCGACGCCTTCGGTTTCGCTGCGCGTGGCCGCTGATCCAGTTCCGGGACGGGCCTGCATCAGCCAGCCGCTGGCCCGGCGGCATTGACCGCCAATTGCGCGGCGAAGGCCCGCTGGTAGGCGGGCCGCGCTTCGCCACGCGCGACATAGCCGGCCAGGTTCGGATATTCGCCCAGGATGCCCGACGCCCTCAACCTGAGCAGCACCGACACCATCAGCAAGTCGCCCGCGCTGAACGAACCATCGAGCCACGCGGCATCGCCCAGGCGGCTCGACAGCTGGGTCAGCCGATCGCGGACGCGATTCATGACCAGAGGCAAGCGTTCGTCGTACCACGGCTTGTCGCGCTCCAGGATCCGGGCGTTCGAGAGTTCAAGTATCGGCGGCTCCACGGTGTTGAGCGCGGCAAACATCCAGGTGATTGCGCGCGCCCGGGCGTCGGCGTCCTCCGGCAGCAGGCCCGCATGGCGCTCGGCGATATGGAACACGATAGCGCCCGACTCGAACACGGCGAGGTCACCTTCCTCATAGGTGGGAATCTGCCCGAAAGGATGAATCGCGAGATGCGCGGGTTCCTTCATCGCACGGAAGGAGACAAGGCGAACCTCGTAGGCCTGGCCCACTTCTTCCAGCGCCCAGCGAACGCGCGTATCGCGCGCCAGTCCCTTGCCGCCGTCGGGGGACCGTTCAAAGGCGGTGATGGTGATGGTCATCCTGAAGCTCTCCCTTGGTCAGGATCCGGCGGACGGATTGAAGGTGGAGGCGCCTGGTCGACCCTGCACGACGCGAGGGCAGGGCCGATCTCCGAAATTCACCGTAGTCGAGTCGCTATAGCGATTTGGAGAGTCCGAAAAAGAAACCGCGACGCGGCCCATATTGCGGCGCCCCCACGCCTACGCCGGTCCCATTGCGAATTTCGTAAGCCCGATCGAAAAGATTGACGACATCGAAACGCGCCGTCAGGGTGCCCGCACCTGCCAGGTGATAGACGTGGCTCACGCCGGCATTGACCTGGGTGTAATACGGCAGACGAGCGCCGTTGGGAATGGTTGACCCGTCAGGCAATGACAGATCGGCGCGCAGCCCCGAGCCGAGGATGAAATCCGTGCTCACGCGATTGTCGCCCCAGCGGTAGGCTGCGCCACCCGAAGCCGTTACCTTTTGCTCGTGATCGAGGTGGATATAGTTGTTGGCGATATAGGTCAGATCATCCGCGGCGAAATTGAACTGGGCCGAATTGATCTCCCGCCCCATCGCGGTCTGCCAGGCAAGGTTCGCGTACATCGACAGTGCCTCCGTCGCGTAGTTGGCCGTGGCCTCCACGCCGTACTGGCGTCCGGCCGCATAGTTGAAGGGTGTCAGGATGATGGGGGCGCCGAACTGGCCTTCGTCGATCAGGTTCGTGGAAAGTTTGAAGTAGCTGTCCAACCCCAGGCTCAGTTGCCGGTTCACGACCTGAAGCACGCCGATGTCAGTGTAATTGGCGCGTTCCGCTTTGGGCGTATCGGCCGCCGTAACGGCAGGGGCTGCGGTCGTATTGTCGAATTTTGATACCGTCTCGGAGCCCACCAGTTCGAACGGTGGCGGGGACAGGTAGCGAGCGTACCCGGCGTGGACGGTCGTGCCTTGCGCCGCCTTCCAGACCATGTTGAGGCGGGGGCTCAACTGCGTGGCGCTGGTGTAGGCCGAGAACGTGTCGAACCGCAAGCCATAGTTGACCGTCAACGTTTGAGTCCAGCGCCATTCGTCCTGTAGGTACAGGCTCTCGATGTGCTCCGTCTTGCTCCCATTGTCGATGATTGTCTCCGGGGAATCGGAAAGCGGCTGTCCCACCAGCGGACCGCCGGGATACAAGGCGAGCACCTCCGAGCTGGTCAGGCTGGTCGACGTGTCGGATTGCACGAACAGCCCCGCCCGCAAGGTGTGGTCGGCGGCGATCTGGTAGGCGCCATCGGTTTGCCAGTCGTAGGCGCGATTGCGCTTGTAGGCGCTTTGCGAGATCCCGTTGTAGAGGAGGTCCCCCAGGGGATCGGGCGTGAATTGCAGCGTGGATTGACGCGCCGTGATCGAGGTCTGCAGGTCCAACGGTCCCGAGGAATGTTGCCAACTCACGATGCCGAACTGCGTCTGTTCCCGTTGATTTTCATTGAGCGCTGCGCTGGAGTAGTTGGTCTGCCCGTTCACCGTCAGTCCCAGGCCCGCTTGGGCGTTATGCAGATCCGGGATCTGGAAGGCACCGCTTGACGCGCTCAGGATCAGGCTCAGCCGATTGCTCGAATCGAGCACATCCTCCAGATATCCAAATTCGTGATTCTGCTTGGTCCGGTCGTGCAGCGGCGTTGGACTTCCATCGGGCGACTCTATTCCCAGGTCATTGGTCAACGCGTCTGCGGAGATGAAATAGTGATAGCGGCCGGAGCTGCCCCCGTAGTTGATGCTGGGTTCGATGGTCCCGCGGCTGCCCCCATAGATGGATACCGACCCTCCCGGATCCAGGGCGCCACTCTTGGTCGTCAAATCGATGATTCCGGCCGTGCGCAGTCCGTATTCGGCGGGCAAGGCGCCGGTGATCAACTGCATCGACGAGATCAACCGGGGGTCGAGCGACTGCCCGAATACGCTTATGCCTTCCGGCAGGACGATGCCGTTGAGCCGATACTGCAGGCCGTTGTGCTCGCCACGGACGTGGAATTGCCCGAAAGAATCCTGGGCAACCTCGGGCGCCTGCATGATGACCTGGTTGAGCAGGCTGTTGTCGCCGCTGGGCATGGCGGCGATTGCTGCCGAATCTATCGTGTAGACCGACGCGCCCAGTTGCGTCTCGATGCCGGTGCGCGCTTCATTCAAGCGTCGGGCCGTTACCTCGATGGGCTCCAGCGTGTCCGTGTTCGCAACCTGCCCGGCGACAGGAGCCGCGGCGGTATCGGTAACGGCAATTGCAGATCCCGGTTGAACTGATGTGGCTTGTTGCGCCAGAAGACTCGAGGGCAGCAGAAATAGCGGCGCTGCAAGCCGCCGTGTGGCCTTGAAAAGCATGAGGGTACCTCCGAAAGCTGGAATGCGGATCGCCGTGTGGCGCCAAAGACGCCGCGGGCGATGGGAAGCAATCGAGATTCAGAGGACGATAGGAGGGCCCCGGCTCCGGTACTGGGGTGCGTCGGCCGCGATCGCAGCGACAAGATTGGCTCTGGCGGGTTCAGCAGTTGCGGAAAAAGAGAGTGTCGCGGGGAAATTCGCGGTGATGGCGCCGGCCACGTGTGCGAACTGAAAGCATTTCTGGCAGTAGGCACCCGAGTCCGTTGTTCCGGTATTGGGAGCCTGGCGGCTGCTATCGGCAGCTGCCGTCTTTGCCGAATCCTGCCCAAGTCCGTGCCCAATCTCGTGCACCAGCGCGGATTGCTGAGCGCCAACGACGAGAAATGCCAGCAGGAGGGAAGAAAGTAGACGGCGCATCGAATCGCTATGGATGTTCGATAGTTGGGCAGCAAAAGCCGACGATAGCATCAGTCGGAGAATCCGCGGGTGCGCTACGCCCGGTATCAACGGTTGTGTCCGCAACCCGACATCAAGGTGCAATGACTCGAATCCCGCACATGGCCGTGCGGACACATTACCGCGTTGCACAGAAGCGGACAAGCACGTCGAATTGCTTGTTAGCGGACAGTGACGAGGTTCCCTGTCGACCCGAAGCCGACTTCAACGCCAAAAAAAGCGGACATGCCATCGGATCTATTTGTGATCTCTAGCCAACGTCCGATTCATGTCGATACGCGCGACCACCTTTGTTAGCTCGTCGGGATCACAGGTTCGCCATTTCGCTTCCTGGCAGAACTTAACTGCTTTACCCAAGTATTCGTTGCTCTGTACTGGGTCCCCCTGGCGTGCCGCAACCGCCGAAAGCCTGACGTATGTAAAAGCACGATCACCCATTCGGGTGTTACTGCCGAAGGAACCGCCTTTGGAATCTTGATGATCAATGAATGCGAGGTGGCTCTTCAATGCAGCTACCTGCGAATTGTCATCTGCGGTATCCAAGATGAATTCAATCAACGCACCTTCGTGTTCGATTTCCCCCATTCCTTCAAGGAAATCTTTTTGCCGATGCATTTCAGATGTCACGTATATCCCAGCAAGAAATGCGACGACGGTTAGCAGGACGTAACTCAAGATTCGCAGAATAATTCGCACAACGAGTTCCCATCGTTCAAATCATTGAGGGTTTTCGACGGTCATCGCCCTAACGCGTTGTTTGCTACCGGGCACGCCGTGGAGCTGGAATGTAAGACGCCGCAGCAGACCATTCAGGGCAAAATCGACCCGAAGTGGCTGTCATTGCCACCACAAAGCGGACACGAACCCGTGGAGGGTCGTCAATTTGGTGGCTCGGGCAAGTTCGCGTGCATCTGGCGAACGCAATCAAAGCAAACTGCCGCACTTTCGGCAAAGTATGCATCTTCGTAATCGGTAGGGATTCGCTCGCAAAATGCACAAACGAGATGGGGCTTGTTCTCGCGAAACCAGCTTTCAGCTTCTTCACGGCTAATGTGTAGGTCAACCCATTTCGACGAGATTCCGCTGTACCAGCGTTCCGCAGTTTCCTTTAGCTCTTCCACGGTCTGCCGTGTTGTAACACCCTTCACGTGCCAATCCTCGTCACAAAAGCAGAGGAGGAAATCTGTCAGCGGGCCATTTAGATTCTGACAGATGGCAATTTTTGGTACCGGTCCAATGCGATCATTACCAACATAAAGTACCTGACGGCCAGTCCACGATACAGTCGAGTCGACGTTGGAGTAAGAAATTACCCGAGCGCAATCGATTACCGGGGGTGGTACATCGCCAGCGCCCGCAGATAGCGAATTCATTTCGTAGGCTCCCGAGTATGGCTATTCATGAGTCGTACCGCGAAGCTTGATCAGGCGATATTTCCCTACGCCGCAATGGTAAGCACGATGGAGTCGCCAACTCCTACCTTTGAATCAAACCACTTGCGTGCCTCCTTTCGCGCCCACGCATCGACGCTTGAAAAAGTTCGTAGGTTGGTCCGAAACTGCTCAGGGCGGTATTTGTCCCAGACGATACTGAACGTCACGAACTCATCGTCCCCTTCGAGTCTTGCGCTAGTCGCCTCATTGCCGTTAACCGCCATGGAGAATCGTAGATTCTTTAACACACGCTTTCTTGGTGGGGGTGGCGCAGCAATAGTTTTCTCCTGCTCTTCCAACCACCGCATTTCGGCAAGGTGCTCCTCAGAATCTGCGGCGACATCCTTGATAGGTGAACTAACCGCCTCGCTTTCGATAAGCGAAAATTCCAGGGAATCACCAAAGGAAAGATTGAGGGCATCGACCCACGTCGTATGGGAGTGTCTTTTCCCATCTAGATCGTTCATGCCGGTTACGGTTAGATAGATTGGTTCGTGTCCTTCGATATCCCCCGTGACATGCACCGCCAGTATCTCGCCCAGCGCCGATCCGGCGACACAGATCGGTTTACCGTTGTGGCGAATCGCAATTGCCTGCATCCTTCGGTCCGATTTCAGGGGATATCAAGTACGCAAGGCAAGGCAAGATCCTGGCCAATTGCAGTGGCAAGTCTCAAATTTCGTCGTTGAACACCACAAAATGGGGTGAGCCTTCAAATTTTCGATTCTTATCGGCGAGATGAAGGTGCGAGAACTTGCTTCCCATAGCTTCCATTTCGGTTGCAGCCGAAAGGAGGAACGCGGCGATTTCGCGCAGCTCCGTCGGATTGGCGCTGAGAGCCAGTTCCGCCAGGTCATATGGAACAAGATCTGGCAGATCTTTCTCCTTTACTCCGTACCCTGAAATATTCATTTGGACTTGCTGTACTTCGTGGTGGGTTTGGGGAGAGCCAAAGACCGCTATGGGGAACCAAGGGCGAGGTCCGGTTGTGGCCGACCGACGACATTAGCTCACTGCCCGGAAGCGGACAAGACCCCGAATTTCCGCAAAGCAGAAGTGACGGGCGACTCCAATTGACCCGTTCCGGACTTCCCGGCTCGCGGATAGCGACAATTCCCAGTCTCTGGAAGCAGACATTGCGACCTTCCGACAAATCCCTTACAATTTGTTTACAAGTAAGGACGGCCCGGAGGCAATCATGCCCGAAGCAACCATGACGAGCAAAGGTCAGGTGACCATTCCAGCGGAAATTCGCAAGGCAATGGGCCTGAATGCCGGCGAGCGGGTCGTATTCACGCAGCTGGATGATGGGACGACGGTGATGCGGGCGAAGACTCGGTCGATTCTTGAGCTGAGAGGGATGCTCAAGCCCGTGCGCGGGGAAAAGAAAAGGGTTGGAATTAAGGACATGAATATCGGGCAAAGCTGATGCCTAGCCTGGATACCAATGCCCTGGTGCGGTGGCTCGTTCGAGACGACGAACGCCAATCAAATCGCGCGCGCACATTGCTTGAAGCTGCGCGCGCCGATGCCTTCACGCTGTTCGTTCCGATTACCGTGGCGCTCGAACTGGAGTGGGTGCTGCGGTCACGATACGATTTCGACAAGCCTACGGTAAAGGGCGTATTCACCGCGTTGCTTGAAACCCAGGAAATTGAATTCCAAGACGAGGCCGCCCTCGAGCGAGCGCTGCACCTGTATCGCCGCGGCACGGCGGAATTCGCCGACTGTCTACACGCTGGCATATGTGGAATGCAGGGTCAATCGCCGTTGCTCACGTTCGATGCTAAGGCCGCACGATTGGCGGGTGTCGAACTACTCGCGGCAGGTTGAACCGCAATGATCGCAGTGCGACGTACTGCGGACAGCCCGATTGCAATTCGGCAGCGGGCTATTTGTTGAAGACCCAATGCCACCAATCGCATTGGTCCGCTTGAGCGAGGTGTCTGCGAAACGTGGATGGACGCGTAACCTGCTCTGGGGAATTACTTTTGCGCGACGCGTTGCCGCAGGTAGAGCAGGTTGCCGAACAGCAGGCCGCCGATGAAGGGCATGCCGAACTCGAACGCGGAAAAGATGGCCACTATCGGCTCCCAGCCCGCGATACCGGAGGTGTGCGTACCCAGCACCCAACCGCCGAGCAGGGCGGCGGCAAAGCCGGCGGCCGCCAGCGCCAGCGTGGCGGGCACCGACAGGCAGCCGCGGCGCAGTCCCGGAAACACCATGCCGGCGGCAAATAGCGTACCGAAACCGAGCCACAGGGCCAGATACGGCTCCACCGCATTGCGGCGTGCCAGTGCCTGCTTGTCGCTTTCCTTGAGTTGTTCCAGGTGCTGCAATTCTGGCGCGATGAGCGTGTCGGCCTGCGGAACCTTGAGCAGGTCGGCGTCCAGGGTGCCGCCGCCCAGTATGTGCACGTCGAGCGTCCCGGCTCGAAAGGCCTCGATGTTGTCGAGCACCCGCTGCAGCGGCCGGCGGTCGGTTCCCAGGCTGACCGGCAGCGCACAGCCGAAGACGCGCGTCTCGCCGGGGGCAAGATCGCGCAGCGCGGCGTGGCAGGAGAAGATCGGCCTTCTGCCGCCGGGCGCATCGGCCGCGGACGGATCCTGCACGACGACGTTGATCTGGGCGGCCGCTATCGCGCCAGCGCCGCGATGGTGCACGCTGACCGGGAACTGCAGGGTTCCCACGCGGTGGTTTTCCGGCGCCGGGGAGAGCCACACGCCCGGGGCGATCTCGCTCGCGTCCGCCTTCAGGGGCAGGTCCCGCGCCAGGTCCGGCGGCCAGCCGGACAGGCGCGGTGCCTGCGCTTCGAGCATGCCGGTGAGCGCGCGCCGCTCGGTGCGCATCTCTTCGGACCAGGGAGTGCTGCGCGCGCCGGGCTTGGGAGGCGGCGTCCAGGCCAGGGCTTCGGACACGCTGCTGAACTGCTCCACGGGTTCGCCGGCCAGTCCGTGGGCCACCTGGAGCCGGTACAGCGGCTGCAGCGCGTTGGCGTCGCGCAGGTCGTTGAGCGCGCGCAACGAGGCGATGAGTTGCGCCAGCTCGGCCGGCTGTACTGGCCACGGCCGTGCGCGCAGGCCGGCGATGAGATCCTGGGTGTACGCGGGAGCCCGCGCGACCACCCGCGCGTCGCGCACATACGCCCATCCCAGGCCCAGCGCCACCAGGGTCGCCAGCAGCAGCGCGAACCAGGTGCGATAGCGCATGCGCAGCGCGGCGGCCAGGCCGAGCAATGCCGCATAGGCCAGGAGCACGTTGTTGATCATCGGGCGGTCGCGCCTGTGGCCCAGCCAGCGCCGACTATCGCGCCGCTCAGGGGACGACGACGCGAAGTGCGAACACCGCAGCCGCGGGCGCTATTGGAAGTGGACCGCAAGCACGTCGAGTGCCTCGCCCACCGGCACGAAGAAATTGAGGTTGGCGCGTCCGGAATCCAGGCCGCCGTGCGTGATGCCTATGACCTCGCCGGAGGCGTCGAGCAGCGGACCTCCGCTGTTGCCCGGCAGCACCGCGACATCGCTCTGCAGGTAGCGTACGTTGTCTATGTCGCGGTCGCCGCTCAGGACGCCCTTGGTCATCGATCCGCTGAAGGCGTCGCCCAGGGGGGATCCGACCGAATACACCTCCTCGCCGACGTGGTTCTCGCCGACGCGCACCGGCAGCGGCTCGAACGGTGTCGCCGCGGTCTTGATGAGTGCCACGTCGCGCCGCACGTCGGTGCGCAGCACTTCGCCGGGAATCTCGCGCCCGGTTGCGGTGCGAACCTTGACGAATTTGCTTTCCCCGACCACATGCTGGCAGGTCAGCAGATAGCCGTCGCGGCCGATGTAAAAGCCGCTGCCCGAACCGGCCGCCGTCTCTATGGTGACGACGGCGCCGCGGATCTGGGTCGAATTCTTTTCCGCGCCTCCCTGCGGCAGGGCTGCGCGGGGGATCTCGAAGGCCGCAATCGTCGCCGCCGGGGCGGCGACCGCCGGCGCCATGACCGAGTCGACGAAGTCCGCGCGCGCCAGCAGCTTGCGCGCAGCCGGCGTGATGGCATGGCCCACGAATTCCGGCATCGATTCCTTCTCGCCTTCGCTGCGCGCGAAGCTGCCCTGGGTGACGGCGCTGAGGACGATCTTCTGCGCCTTGGCATCGAAGAGTTCCCACTTGACTTCGATCGAGGCCGTGCCGCTGACGTTGCCGCTGGAGCCTATGCAGCTCGTGATGGCCATGCCCTTGACCACTGCCCCGACCTCGAAGTCGGCCTTCAGTCCGGGGTTGCCGGTATCGAATGCACTGTCGGATTTCTTTTGCGTGCGATACCCGGCCACATCGAGTTCATGCGAGAGGACGGTCTTGATCTGCGTGCCGACCAGTTCGGCGAGCTTCGGATTCCAGCGCACGGGGCCGAAGGCGCTGCAGAACCAGCCGCTTTGCAGGTCGCCGATCTTGTCCTGGTCCGTCATGGTGTCGCTGACGCGCGTGACAGCCAGAACCGGGATCCCCTCGCGGCCGGCAACGCGGATCGGCGTCGCCTGATCGACCACCGGCGCCGCTGCCTGTGCGTTTGCGGCAATGCTGGTTATGGAGAACAACAGCAATGCGGCAAGCTGCCGCGGCAAGCCCAGACCACGCATCGAAATTCCCCGTATCCGTGAGGCGCGTGCAGCGCGAGACCGTGACTATACTGTGCCCGCCCTGCGAATGCGCGTGCCGCGAGCGCTCTCAGCGCAGCAACACCAGCCGGGGAATCGCGTCGGCGCCATTCCAGAGGTAGGCGTTCTGCTCGAACCGGTGGGCGAGGCCGCTTGCCGTCTCGCGGTCCAGTCCCAGGACCAGGAAGCTGGCTTCCGCGGTCCAGGCGCCGTGCGGATCCTGCCCCTCGCCGTCCCGGAAGGTCCAGCCCTGCGCCTGCAGTTCCCGGGCCAGTTGCTGCTGGCGTGCCTGGTTTGTCGCTGCGTCCATCGGCCGGCTGTAGGGATTGCACGCGGTCAGGAAGGCGCTGGTCGAGCAGCCATGGCGGGCATGCAATGCCGCAAGGCCCGGGCTGAACTGCCCCACGCGCAGGATCAGGTCGGATTCGTCCGCGACGACGTAATGCGTGCGCTCGTAGGCGCGGATCGTTTCCGGATCTATGGCGGAGGAGGTGGACACGCGGGGCTCCCAGGAGCGCGATGCCGGCTATCGGGTTCCCCGGCGGATCCCGGGGAGTGAAGGGCGATCTACGATGTCGTGCCCGAAGGCTCGCGCGCGACGCCTGCCATATCGGCACTGTAATACTGGCAGTTGTTCCGGCCGAGCGACTTGGCGTGGTACATCGCCTTGTCGGCGTGCTTCATCAGGCCGGTCGCGTCCGCGGCATGTTCCGGGTGCAGCGCGATGCCGATGCTTGCCGTGAGGCGCAAATGGCGGCCTTCGATGGCAAAGGGTCGTCCGATCTCCTCGCGTATGCGATGGGCCACGCTCATGGCGCTGGCAGGATCCTCCAGGTCGGGCAGCAGCGCGGTGAATTCGTCGCCGCCGAGCCGCGCAAGTTGGGCCTCCATGCGCTCGCCGTCGCCGCGTGCGATGGTATCGGAGGGGCGCACGGTCTGGCGCAGGCGCTCGGAGGCGGCCTGCAGCAGCAGATCGCCGGTCTGGTGTCCCAGCGTGTCGTTGATGACCTTGAAGCCGTCCAGGTCGATGAACAGCACGGCCAGGCGGGTGCTGTCGATCCGCGTGCGGCCTACGTGCCGTTCAAGGGATTCGAGGAAGCTGCGCCGGTTGGGCAGGCCCGTCAGGCTGTCCACGTAGGCTAGCCGCGCGATCTGCGCTTCGGCTTCCTTGCGTTCGGTGATGTCGCGCACCAGGCACAGCGCTTCGGTCGTGCCGATGATCGCGACGCGCGCTTCGTGAAAATGCCGCTGTCCCGATCCATCGGTCAGCGAGAAGGCGGTCATCTGCACGGCCCCGGTCGCGAAGGCCTTGGCAATGGTCCGCATCAGCTCGTCGGCCACCTCGCGCGGGTAGCCGTCGCCCAGCGAATGCGCGGCTGCCGCCGGCCATTGCGGTTCCATGGCCAGGCCGGCATCGCGCCGCTCCAGGACCACGCCATCGCGATCGACGCGCAGCAGCGTGTCCGGTAGGGCGCTGAGGATCGCCGAGTTTCGCGCATGCTCGATGCCGAGTTCGACCAGCGCCTCGGATGCCCGCAGCAGGTAGCGCACGCGGTGTCCCAGCAGCGCCCAGTTGAGCGGCTTCGATATGAAATCGGTCGCCCCGGCCTCGTAGGCGGTCTCGATGGACGCGAAGTCGTCCATGCCGGTAACCATGACGATCGGCAGGGACTCGCCGGCCTGCGCGCGCAGCCGGGCGCACAGTTCGATGCCGGACTGCCCGGGCATGTCGACATCGAGCATGACCATGTCCCAGCAGCCTTCGGCGAACCGTTGCAGTGCGGCCGCTCCATCCTCGGCCAGGCCGACCTCGTAGCCGGCCTTGTGCAGCGAGGCGCGCATCCAGAGGCGCGCGGTGGGGTCGTCGTCGACGACGAGGATGCGGCCCGAGCTCGTCATTGCACCAGTGCCCCGAGGATATCGTGCACATTGGCCAGGGCCCGCCGGTGTTCCCGGCGAACATCCTCGAGCAGTTCCAGCGCGGCCGGAACACGGTCCTCGCGCGCCAGCTTCTCGAGCTGGGCATAGCGCGCCGACAGCGCCGTGGCGCCGATGTTGGCGGTTGCGGACTTGAGCGCATGCGTTGCCTGCCGCAGGCCTTCGCGGTCGCCGGCGGCGACGGCGGCCTCGACCCGATCGATGCCGGGCTGCGCCATTTCCATGAAGGTGTGCAGCATCTCGCGGATCAGGTCGTCGCTGCCCGATGGGTCGAGCTCGCGCAGCGTGTCGAGCGTTCGCGGATCGATGGCTGCATCGGTCGCCGGTTGCGCGTCCCGTGCGGCCGGCGCCGCCGGGGCCGCCGCCGGCGCCGTGCTGCCCGCCGGCAGCCAGCGGGCCAGCATGGCGCTCAGTTCGGCATAGGTGTAGGGCTTTGCCAGGAAATCGTCCATGCCGGCGTCGATGCAGCGGGTCCGGTCGCCCTGCATGGCATTGGCGGTGAGGGCGATGATCGGCAGCCGCGTGGGCGCACCCGCCTCGCGCGCACGGATCTCGGCGGTTGCCGCGAAGCCGTCCATCACCGGCATCTGGCAGTCCATCAACACAAGGTCGAAGTGCGCTCCGGCGACCTGCTCGACGGCCTCGCGGCCGTCGGCGGCAAGGGTCGCGCGCACGCCAAGGCGGTTCAGCATGGCGCGGGCCAGGCTCTGGTTGATGGGGTTGTCCTCGACGAGCAGCACCCGCGCGCCGGCCAGGGTACCGGTCCCGGAGGAGCCGGAGTTGCCCGTTTCCGGCGCATCGCTCGCGGACCCGACCAGGACATCGCCGACGACGCGCTGCAGATCCGACCGGCGTATGGGCTTGCTGACGCAGCGCATGATCCCGACGTCCCGGCGCAGTTCCTGGTCGCCGTTCGCGTAGGTCGACGTGAGCATCATCAGCCGCGTGGCGGCGCCACCGGCACTGGCGCGGATCGCGCGTGCCAGCTGCAGGCCGTCCATGCGCGGCATGTGCATGTCGAGGATGGCAAGGGCGTAGGGGCAGCGGTCGCGCGCTGCCGCCTCGAGGAGCCGCAATGCCTCCTCGCCGTCGGCCGCGCAGGTCACGTCCATGTGCCAGCTGGCAAGCTGCTGCTGCAGTATCTGCCGGTTCGTCTGGTTGTCATCGACCACGAGCACCCGCACGTCCCGGAACACCGCGGGCGGATGCGGCTCCGTCCGGGCCATCTGTCCGCGCGGCAATTGCAGGTCGATCCAGAATCGCGAGCCGCTGCCGGGGCTGCTCTCGACCCGTATCGTGCCGCTCATCATCGTTATCAGGCGCTGGCAGATGGCCAATCCCAGGCCCGAACCGCCGTAGCGCCGTGCCATGCTGCCATCGGCCTGCGAGAAATGCTCGAAGATCCGCCCGTGGGCCTCAGGGGCAATGCCGATGCCGGTGTCGGAGACGCACAGGAGCACGCGCACCGCGCTGGCGCCCAGTGGCGACAGTTCGACCGACACCACGACTTCGCCTTCGGCGGTGAACTTGACGGCGTTGCCGATGAGATTGACCAGTACCTGGCGCAGCCGCAAGGGATCGCCGCGCAGGCAAAGGGCGGCATCGCTCGGCGAGAAGCGCGCCGCCAGCTCGAGGCCCTTGGACTGGGCCGAACGCGCGAACATGGACAGGGCATCGTCCACCAGGTCGCCCAGGTCGAAATCGACCGATTCCAGGTTCAGGTGCCCGGCCTCGATCTTGGAGTAGTCCAGGATGTCGTTGATCACGCCCAGCAGGTGCTGGCCGCTCTGCTGCACGAGCTGCGCCCACTGGCGCTGCTGCGGGCCCAGCGCGGTTCCGAGCAGCAGTTCGTTCATGCCCAGCACGCCGTTCATGGGCGTGCGGATCTCATGGCTCATGGTAGCGAGGAACTCGCTCTTGGCGTGGCTTGCCGCCTGGGCGCATTCCATGGCCTCGCGCAGCTGCGCGGTGCGCGCCTCGACCTGGCGCTCCAGCGAATCGCGGCTGGCCGCCAGCTCGGCGTCGCGCTGTTCGATCTGTTCGAGCATGCGGTTGAAGTCGCCCACCAGCTGACCGATCTCGTCGTCGGACCGCTGTGCCACCCGCATGTGGAACTCCGCTCCGCTGCCCACGCGCTTGGCGGCACTGGCCAGTTGCGCGATCGGCTGGGCGATCAGCGACGCCAGCCACACGCCGATGACCAGCGCCACCAGCAGGCCAACGCCGCCGGCGGCCAGTATGACCAGCGCAGTGCCGGCCACGAGGGTAGGAAAGTCGCGATCGGCCGCCTGGATCCAGAGCAGGGCGTGCAGTTCGCCGTCGGAGCGGATGGGACTCGAGTACCGGCAGGTCGGGATGAACCAGCCGTCGGCCTCGACCGGGGCCGGCGCCTGCCATTTGACGAACGGATCGCCGCCGGCTCTGCGGTCGATCTCGGCGGCCACGATGCGCGGGTTCGCACGCAGCCCCTCGAGGATTTCCCGCGCGCCTTCCGGATTGTCGAAGACGACGGCTGCACGCAGGTTTTCGGCCAGCAGGCCGGCCGTTCCCGCGACTTCGGTGCACAGCGCCACCTTCGCCTCGCGGTACTTGTGCAGGGTCAGCGCGGTCGAACTGGCCAGGATCGCGAGACTGGCGGTGGCCAGTGCCACGCCCATGACCTTGACCCGGATCGAGGCGCGCGCTACCAGCGAGCGCAGCCGGTGCATCATGGCAGCACCTCGGCGGCGGCGTGCAGCATCTGCGGCGCGAAGTTCAGGCCCGCGCGGCGCGCGACGCCCAGGTTCACGACGAAGCTCAGGCGGCGGTCGAGTCCGCGCAGGCCGATCATGCCGCCCCGGTCCAGGATGGTTTCGCTTTCGCCGACGATCAATACCGGCCGGCTGCCAATGGCGTCACGCGCGTCGGCCAGGCGCGGCAGGGACGCATCCGGCACGTAGAGCAGCGAGCACGTCCCGGCCTGCGCGGCTCGAATCTGGTTGCGCACGCTGATGCGGTGCCCCGCGGCCTGTTCGCCGTCGATCGACGCCAGCGCACCCTCGAAGGGATCGCCCAGCGAGAGCACGCACAGTTCGAGCGCCTTGTCTGCCGACCCCGGTGGCGCCGGCGGCCAGGTGGTGAAGCGCATGAAATTGAGCAGGAAATTCACCCGCAGCTGCGCGTCCGAGAACTTCTGCGCGTCGACGCGAGCGGGAACGAGAGCGCCCGCCAGGATCGTCACCCAGATGAGCAGCAAGCTGCGCGATCGCAGGCGGCCGCGGGCACACCGTGTGGGGTTCATCGAGCGGCTTCGAACGAGGTTTGCACGATTGCGCTAGAACGCGTATTCGACGGTGGCGCGCCAGGTGCGCCCGAGCTGGTTGACATTGGTGCCCGCCCATCCGGCGACCGGCTGCCCGTAGGTACGGTTGAAGAGGTTGTACAGGCTCAGGGCGAACGTCGGCTGGCGGGCGACGGCGGGGCTGGTGAGCGTCGAATTGAGGATCGTGTATCCCGGCAGCGTCGAGTTGTCTATGGCCAGGCGCCGACCCTCGTAGTACACCTCGGAGCCCAGGCGCCACTCGAACGGCAGCGACTGGTCCAGGGCGAGGCGGCCATTCCACTGCGGCGAGTTCTGCTCCTGCTCGCCGGTGGCGTCATAGGCATGCGCGTATTCGCCGCTCAGGCGCAGCTTGAGGGTCGCCGTCAGCTGCTGGTCCAGCGCCACGTCGAAGCCGCGGGCCTGCGCGGAGTCGGCGTTCTGGTAGTCGGTGGCCCCGGTCGCCGGCACGGCGATCGTCTGCGTGATGAGATCCAGCGCGCGATAGTGGAAGGCCGTCAGGGCAAGGCGCGACGTGGCTCCCAGCTGCGCCTCGTAGACCAGATCGAGCGTGTGCACCCGCTCGGGCGCCAGTACCGGGCTGCGGATGTTCAGCGGCGGCTGTGCGAAATTCTGTTCGTATGCGCTGGGGTTGCGAAACGCGCTGCCCGACAGCAGCTTGAACACCTGCTCGGCCGACGGCTTCCAGAGCAATGCCAGCCGCGGACTCAGCCGGCGCTGCAATCCGCTGGTCGAATCCGCGCGCACCCCCAGGCTCGTCGACCAGTGCTCCGTCCAGTCGACATCGCTTTGCGCGTAGACGCCCGCAAGCGTCTGCGAGGCGTCGATGTCAAGGAAGGTGCCCTGCACGGGATTCGAGAATTGCACGCTCTGGCGCAGGTCGCGCCGCACTTCCGCGCCGACGATGAGCCGGTCGCTTGCCGAGATGTGATGGGTGGCGGTAGCTTCCATGTCGACCCAGTCGCCGACAATGGGCAGGAAGCCGGGCAGCACCGCGGGCAGGCCCAGGCCGGGGGGATAGGCGTCGACGGTAGTCGTGTCGTAGCGGTACTCGGCCGCGGACGCGCGCAGCGCGTAATCGGTGGCGCTGCCCAGTGCGCCCTCGTAATGCAGGTCGCCGAAGGTCTCGCCATCGCGCACGAAGCTGCGGGTATCTCCCAGGACGTCGCCGTAGAGGCCGTTGCCGGAATGCTGACGCCGTTCGCTGAATGCCAGGTTGACCCGCAGGTTGCCATTGAGGATCTTGGCAAACGCCCGCGCGATGTCGGTGCCGTCGGCACCGGATACCCGTGCGCCGTCGGGGAGGCCCGGTTGCGGGGCGAACGTGACGTCCAGCCCCCGGCTTCCCGACTCCGATGCCTGCACGAAGTAGCGGGTGTCACCGTCGGTGGCGCCACTGTAGGTTGCGCTGACGCCGTTTTCATCGCCCGAGCCGTGCCAGAACTTCGCGCTCGAGGTGAGTTGCGAGGGATTCTTCAGGATGACGTTGATGACGCCGAGGAAGGCGTTGGTGCCATAGACCGAGGAGCTGGGCCCGGCGATGATCTCCACCCGGTCGATGAGCGACAGGTCGATGATGCCCTCGTTGCCCAGCAGGGCCTGCTGGTAGACATTGTCATTGGTGGGAAAGCCGTCGACGAGCAGCAGGACGCGCGAGTTGTAGCCGTCGATGGGCGCGAATCCGCGCGCGCCAACGTAGCTGTAGTTCCGGTCGCTGTACGAGAAGAATCCCGGCGCCGCCCCGAGCAGATCACCCAAGGTGCGGTAGCCGTAGGCGCGGATGTCGTCGCTGGTGACGACGGTGACGTCGGCAGGCGAATCGCGCAGGTGCTCGACGGCCTTGGAGACGCCGCTGACCTCCATGGAGCCCAGCTGCTCGAACGAGAATCCGCCCTTGGGCGTTGCCGCATCGGCGGCGGCCTGCTGCGCGGCTGCGCCGCGCGCCAGCAGCAGCGCGCAGAGCAAGGCGAGGCCGATGACGCGGCCCTGGCGGTGCCGGTGCGTGCCCGTTGGGCGCGTCGCGACCGCGCGCCGTGCCGGCGCCGGCGCCGCCGCTGATGTCGGATCGTCGATCGTATGCATCGGGAAAGTTCTCCTGGAAGGCGTGCAGCCGGCCGCGGTCGACGTCGGTCTGCCGATTCCCCAGGAAATCCTGTCCCAAGCCGGTAGGTCCGTTGATGGCCGCTGCGCGCGGTCGGATGCGGTGCCAGACTATCGCGAATAAATAGTCGGCAAAATTGCGAATAGGCCGCCCTCCGAGCCTCAGTTCGCCTGTTCCCGCTTGCTGTCGAGCGGGACTCGTCCCGGCTTTGACTTCCCGGGAAGACCCGGGCCTCGTCCAGGAACGCGCTTAGAGGGGAATGGTGCGATGCAGCGCGATTTCACACAGAAGATGGGTTCACTTTCGTGCGCAGGCGAACATAGCGCCCGGTGCGATCGACAGGGATTGCTCCAGACCAAGGGTCGGCACCGGTGCTTCGCGGGCCATGCGACGCCGGAACTCCCGATGGCCGTCGGGTCCGATAGGCGATGCCGCATACTGGCGCATGGATCCCACGCACGCCACCGACCGCAGCATCGTGTCGCCTGCAAGGACCCGCATCGTCGGCGTGGGTGCATCCGCCGGCGGACTGGAGGTTCTGGAACAGTTCCTGCAGAACGTTCCGAGCGGCAGCGGTCTTGCCTACATCGTCGTCCAGCACCTGGACCCGACGCACAAGGCCATGCTCGCCGAGCTACTCCAGCGCGTGACGGCGATGCCGGTCCGCGAGGCCGTCGAAGGCCTGGTCGTGCTCCCCGACACCGTCTACGTGATCGCGCCCAACAGCGAACTCACGGTGGCCGGCGGTGCCTTGCACCTGGCCCAGCCGATCGAGCCGCGCGGGCTGCGCCTGCCGATCGACGTGCTGTTCAGTTCCCTGGCGCGCGAGCTCGGCGACCAGGCGATAGGCGTCGTGCTCTCGGGCATGGGATCGGACGGAACATTGGGGCTGCAGGCGATCCGCACCCAGGGCGGCCTGACCCTGGTTCAAACGCCGGAATCGGCGCAGTTCGACTCGATGCCCAGGAGCGCCATCGCCGCAGGCTGCGCCGACGTAGTGGAGCTTGCGGGCGCGATGCCCAAGCGCATTCTCGCCATCGCGGCAGAGAACGGCGCGGCGGTCGCGTCTCCGGCAGGTGTCGAAGGGGAAGGCACGGCATCGATCGACGCCATCCTGCAGCTGCTGCGCGAGCACGGCAAGCACGACCTGTCGCTCTACAAGCACAGCACGCTGATGCGCCGGATCGCGCGGCGCATGGGGGTCCATGGACTGGCGACCCTGGCCGACTACGAAGCGCTGCTGCGGCAGACGCCGCAGGAACTCGACTTGCTGTTCAAGGAGATGCTGATAGGGGTGACCGGCTTCTTTCGCGATCCCCCGGTCTGGGACGAACTCAAGGCGACCGTGCTGCCGGCGCTGCTTGCGCGGCGCACCGACGGTGCGCGCTTTCGCGCCTGGGTGGTGGGCTGCTCGACGGGCGAGGAGGCCTACTCCCTGGCCATGGTCTTTCGCGAGGCGCTCGATGCCCTGCCGGCCCCGGTCGATTGCTCGCTGCAGATATTCGCCAGCGATTTGAGCGCCGATGCGATCGCGGTGGCGCGGCGCGGACACTATTCCACGCAGATCGCGGGCGCCGTGACAGCGGAGCGCCTCAAGCGGTTCTTCGCGATCGACGGCGACGGCTTCCTGATCGACAAGAGCATCCGCGAGATGGTGCTCTTCGCACAGCATGACGTGATCCTGGATCCGCCCTTCACGAAGCTCGACATCCTGTCCTGCCGCAACCTGCTAATCTACTTCACGGCGGAACTGCAGCGCCGCCTGATGCCGCTGTTTCACTATTGCCTGCGCAGCGGCGGCGTGCTGGTGCTGGGGGGGTCCGAAACGGTCGGGCGGCTGCATTGGCTTTTCAGGCTGCTTGACTCGAAGTCGCGCATCTACCAGCGGGAGGATGATTCCGGGCAGGCGGTGGCGATCGATTTCCCGACCCAGCGCGTGGCGCCGCGTCCGAACGTGCAGGAGAACCCCTTGCCGCAGTCCGCCGTCCATCGCGCCAACGTGCAATCGCTTGCCGACCAGGTGCTGCTGCAGGACTTCGCGCCACCGGCAGTGCTGGTGAACGCGAGCGGCGACGTCCTCTACATCAACGGCCGCACCGGCAGGTATCTCGAGCCGGCCGCCGGCAAGGCGAACTGGAACATCCACGTCATGCTGCGCCCGGAGATCCGGGCACAGGTGATCGCCGCCATGCGCCAGTCCCTGCAGGCGTCCAAGCCCATCGAGCTGGCCGGCCTGCACGTCGACGGGGACGCACCGAGAACGCTCTCGGTTACGGTCCAGTCGATCCGCGAACCCAAGGCGCTCGAGGGCCTGGTGATGATCGTGTTCCGCGAAGCCGCTGCGCCCCCCGCGGGCAGCGCGCGCAAGCGGCGCGCGCGCGGTTCCGCCGATCCGGCGATTGCCGACGAAGTGGCCGTCCTGCAGGAGGAGATCCAGGCCCTGCGCCAGGAAATGGGTTCGTCACAGGAGGAGTTGCAGGCCACCAACGAGGAGCTGCAGTCGACCAACGAGGAACTGCAATCGGCCAACGAGGAGCTCACGACGTCCAAGGAAGAGTCGCAATCGATGAACGAGGAGCTGCAGACGATCAACAATGAACTGCAATCGAAGCTCGACGAACTGGCCCTGGCGCAGAGCGACATGCAAAACCTGCTCAACAGCACGGACATTGCCACCCTGTTCCTCGACAACGACCTCCATGTGCGGCGCTTCACGGAGAAGATCACGCGCATCATCCATCTGCGCGACTCCGACGTCGGTCGCCCGCTCAGCGACCTGGCCAGCACCTTGCTGTACCCGGAGATGATTGCCGACGCCAAGGAAACGCTGCGCACGCTGGCGTTCTCCGAGAAGCAGATCGCGACCAGCGACAGACACTGGTTCTCGGTGCGCATCATGCCGTATCGCACGCTGGCCAACGTCATCCAGGGCGCCGTGATCACGCTTGTCGACATAACCGCCGCCAAGGAGCTCGAATCGCGCCTGCGCAAGGACTAGCTGCACAAGGACTAGAATGGGCACTTGCAGCAGTGCTGCGTCGACGGGGAGTGGTTTCGTGTCCAATCAGACGATCGAAGCCCATGAAGAAGCCGATCTGCGTCTGCGCGCGCTCGCGCGGCTGACGGGTCATGCCGATTCCGCCAACCCGCGCGCCAACTCCGCGGCTGCATTGGCTGCGCTGTTCGAACTGGCTTCGTCTCCCGAGACGAGCGACGAGGCGCTGACCCTGCTGCACGAGATCCAGGTGCATCAGGTCGAGGTCGAACTGCAGGACGAGGAGCTGCGGCGCTCGCGTGCCGAGCTCGAGGCCGGCATGGCGCGCTACATCGAACTCTACGACCTGGCGCCCTTCGCGTACCTCACGGTCGACGACGGCATGGCGATCTGCGAGCTGAATCTCGCCGGCGCGCGCCTGCTCGGTGCCACCCGCGATGCCTTGCTGGGCCGCCGCCTGGAGCAGTTGCTGGCGCCGGAATGCGGCGGCGAACTGCGCTCGATGCTGGCCGATGCCCGCGACGGCCGTGGCACCCGCACGTGGACCTTGCGCCTGGCCGACACGGGCGCGCCGCACGCCTTGCATGCCCGGGCGGGCGCCGACGCCTTGCGTGGCCGCTACCTGGTCGCCCTGGTGGAAGCCGGCCCCGGCCCGCGATAGCGTCGGCTTCGTACCAGGGATAGCCGTTGCGCCGGGCGGAGCTTGCAGCCATGCAAGCTCCCGCCTCAGAGGGCGTCGATCTCCCGCGCCACGCGCTGCGCCGACCGCAAGCACGATTCCATCCCGCGGCTCAGCGGATCGGCGTAGGTGCCGGCGAAGTGGATGCGGCCGTCGCTCTTGAGCACCTGGGGCCAGAAGCGGTGCATCTCGCCGATCTGGAACGGCAGCATCTCGCAGCTGGGCGAATACGGATCCTGTGTCCAGTCGACCGTCAGCGCCTGCACGATCGTGTCGCGCTTGCCGGGGTAGACCGCGCGAAAGGCTGCCAGCCCCTGCTGTGCGCTGCGGCCGCCGGGCGCATAGGCCTTCAGCACCACGCGGCTCGACGGCGTGTCGCCGGGTTCCTGCCAGATCGAGGCGATGTCCGGATGGTCGAACTCCATGTTGATGCCGGGCAAGCCGTCGTCGAGCCAGAAGCGCGACGTGGCTTCGAAGACGTAGAACGGATGCGAGGTGTAGGCCAGGTTGTCGACGACGTAGCGCTTGGCGGGCGACAGCTCCGGCGTCACCGGGATGGTACGAAAGACCGACAGCGGAATGCAGACGACCAGCAGGTCGGCCGCGAACTCGATGGGCCGGGCGTCGCGCGCGGCCTGCACCGTGAGGGTGACGCCGTCGGGGCGGTTGCCCACGGCAACGATGCGATGGCGCAGCCGCACGCGGTCGCCCAGGCGTCGCGCGAATGCGTTGGGCAGTTCCTGGTTGCCGCCCTTGAGGTGATAGGTATCGCCCTCGGACAGCGGTATGCCGCGCATCCGCATCACCGCCAGGCGCCACAGCGCAAACAGCGCGGAACCTTCCTCGCCGCCGAAGTAGCGCAGTGCCGCGCTCGAGGCGCCCTGGCTGCGGTAGAACGCGTCCACGGATATCGCGTCGAGTGCATCGAGTCCCACGCCGAACGGCTGGGTCTCGTCGGTGAACCCGCCGATGTGGTCCTGCAGGTACAGCGCGGGAAGCTCGTTCCAGGGGCGCGACGAGAGGAACTGCACTTCGCGGTCATTGAAACCCTTGCGCGCGAGAACGGCCGGGTCGGCCAGCATCTCCTCGGTATGGAAGCTGCCGTCGATCATGCGCAGCAGGTGTCCGCCCGGCGCGGCCGTCGAGCCCTCGGCATTCGGATACGGCAGCGCCGTCAGGCCGAATTCGTCGACGTACTCGAAGAAGCGCTCGTAGCCGGGCCGGGTGATGTGATCGGCGCCGAAATCGGCATGCAGGCCGTCCGAAAGCCCGGCGCGGCCGGTGTAGACGTGGCCGCCGTGGCGCTCGCTGGCCTCGAGCACGATGACGTCATGGCCGCGGCGCAGCAGTTCGAATGCGCAGCACAGGCCGGTGATGCCCGCGCCGGCCACGACGATGGTGCGACGCGAAGCCGTTGCGGGCGCGGCGCCTGCGGCCAGCGCCGGCGCGCCAACGGCCATGCCGGCCGTGGCGGCGTTCTTGAGGAATTCCCGGCGTTCGCGATCGGTCATGGCGACGGAGCGGCGCGCGATTCAAGTCCCGTGCCCGCGTGCCGATAAGCCATATGGGCGCACTGGCGTCCTTCACACGAGCGAGGTAGTCCCGCATGGATATCAGCAGCAACGCCGGCGTGAGCGCGGCAATCACGGCGGCGCAGGCGAACTCGGCCGGAACCGCCCAGGCACTGGTGCTGGGCGTGGCGCTCAATTCCCAGGCGCAGAACGTCGCCGCCTTGATACAGGCGATTCCACAGGCCGCTCCGCTGGCCACTTCGGGTGCCGTCGGCACCCGCCTCAACACCTACGCCTAGCACCGGACGATCCGCCGGCGCCGCGCCGCAGGACGGCCGCAGGGCTGATACGCGCACATCGCGCGGCCTCATCCGAGGCGCTGGCCGAGGAACCGGAACGTCCGGTCCCAGGCCTGTTCCGACCATGCCGCGTCGTACTGGGTGGCCGGTATGCGCCCCGGACCGACGGCGGTTTCGTTGGCAAACGCATGGTGGGCAAGATAGCGGTGGAACTCGAACGCCACCGCGGCGGCGCGCAGCTTTTCCTCGAGCAGATCGACGGTCGCGATGGGGAAGAACTCGTCCTGCGTTGCCCAGTGTCCCAGCACGGGGCACTTGATCCTGCCGGCGTCGATGTAGTCGAGGGGCGGACAGCCATACCAGACCACCGCCGCATCGATTTCGGGTGCAGCGCCCAGGGCCAGCAGCGTCAGGGCCCCGCCCATGCAGAATCCCGTCAGGCCCACCTTGCCGCCGTGCGACTTGAGAAACTGCACCGCGCCGCGAATGTCCTGCGAGGCCGCATCGGCGAAATCCAGGCCGGTCATCAGGTGGTGCGCCTCCTCGGCCTCGACGGTCATCTTGCCGCGATACAGATCGGGCACCAGGGCCCGGTAGCCGGCGCAGGCCAGGCGGTCGGCAACGCCGCGTATCTGCGCGTTGAGCCCCCACCATTCCTGGATCACGACGATCGCCGGCGCGCCACCCGCGTGTGCGGGTTCGGCCAGATAGCCCTGCACGGTCTTGCCGTCGGGGCGTTTGAACGCGACATTGCTTCCCATGGCATGGCTCCTTATGAAATCTGAATGCGCGGCCGCGGGCGGATCTTTCGCAACGGCCTGCCGCGCATTATCCTTCGAAGCATCGGACGATGCCTGCCCCGGCTTGCGATGGCGCCTCTCCGCACCAATTCCGCGCAGGAGCAGCAGTGGCGTACCGGTGGCAAGGTCGTTTGGCGTTCCGATGGTCCTCGGGTCGGCGGGCAATGGCCCTGGCCTGGTGTGCCGGAGCCGCCGCATGGCTGCTCGCCGCACCGGCCTGGGCGCTGGTGCCGGCCACCCTGGCAGCCGGAGAGTCCATCGTGCTCGACGGTCGCCTCGATGATCCGGTCTGGTCGCGCGCCGCGCACTCGGAGCTGCCCTGGCAATACCTGCCCGTGGCCCACAAGCCCGCGCCGGCGCGCACGACGGTGCAGGCGGCCATAGGCCGCGACGCCATCTACTTCGCCATTCGCGCCTGGGACCCCGATCCCGCGCTGGTGCGCGCGCCGCTGGTGCGCCGTGACCATGTGCTGTGGGACCAGGACTTCGTCTCCATCTACCTCGACTCGCTGGGCCATGGCCGGACGGCAACCTTCGTGCGCGTCAACGCGCGCGGCGTGATCGCCGACGGCGTCTACTCGGCCGACACCCAGAACGAGGACCTTGCGCCCGACTTCGAGGTCGACGGCGCCGCCGTGCTGCTGCCCGACGGCTATTCGGCGGAGATCCGCATTCCGTTCTCGGCGCTGCGTTTTGGCCGCGATGCGGTGGCCAACTGGCAGTTCATCGCGCTGCGCTGCTGGCCGCGCGGCCAGACCGCGCGCATGACCAATGTGGACGCCAGTCCCGACGACCCGAGCCTGCTCACGCGCATGGAAGCGCTGGACGGCTATACCGGGCCGGAGGGTTCGCACGAGCTGCTGCTGCGGCCCACCGTCTCGCTGCACCAGACGCGCAGCCGCACCGATGGGGCGGCTGCGAACCGCGCCGACGAACTGCGCCCCGGCCTGGACGCGAAATGGCGGCCGTCGGCCGACTGGGTCGCCGACCTGACGATCCGCCCCGATTTCTCGCAGGTGGATCTGGATGTGCCGCAGCTCAAGTCCAACCAGCAGTTCGCGCTGTCGCTGCCGGAAAAGCGGCCCTTCCTGCTGGAGAGCACCGAACTGTTCGAGACGCCCGGCCTGCCGTCGTTCCTGGGCGGGGCCGGCGAGCGGCCGATCTATACCCGCACGGTGACCGAGCTCGATTCGGGCCTGCGTGCCACCCACCGCACCGAGGACAGCGAATCGACGCTGCTGGCCGTGCACGACGCCGGCGGCGGACAGGTGCTGCTGCCCAATACGTACGCCACGGGCACGGCCCTGCAGCCCGCCTCCGAGGCGGTGGTGGCGCGCTGGCGCACGACGCGTTCGGGAACGACGCTGGGCGCCGTGTACAGCCATCGCGACTACGACGACGGCTCGGGCAGCAACGACGTCGTCGGGCCCGACCTGGTCTGGCAGGCGACGGCGGCGGACCAGTTCCACGGCGAGCTGCTGGGCTCGCTCACCACTGCCGGCGACGACGGCAAGGGCGGGCTGCACCGCACCAGCGAGCATCCGGGCGGGTTCGTCTACGGGGACTGGACGCACAGCACCGAGCGGCTCTTCCAGTTCCTCGGCGTCGAGGAGATCGGCGACGGATTCCGCGCCGACAACGGCTACATCTTCCAGTCCGGCTTCCGGCGCTTCACCGGAACGACCAACGGCAAGTGGCATCCGGACGGCATGTGGACCAATGTGCAGCCCTATCTCTGGTACCAGGAGACGCAGGCCAGGGACAACGATGCGCTGATCGGCGCCAACGTGGTGCCCGGCGTGCAGGTCAACGGGCCACACGACCTGATGATCGACCTGGAGACCCATCCGGCGGTGGTGCAGCGGGTGCTGGCAAGCGGTCCGCTGCACCGGTTCTCGCAGAGCTTCGTCGACATCACCGCGGTGCCGGCCTCGTGGTTCTACACGGCCGAGGCCCGCTGCACCTTTGGCCGCAAGGTCGACATCGCCAACGACCGCACCGCCTCGGGCGCCAACTGGCTGCTCGACACCGGCTTTCGCGCCTTCGACCACTTCGAGCTGGGCCTGCACATGGAGCAGGATTTCATCGAGGGGGCGCGCCAGCAGCGCACGCTGTCGGATACGCTGGGCCAGGTGCTGGCGATGGCGCACCTGGACGCCATGCACAGCGTGCGGGTGATCTGGCAGCACCACAGCACGCGCCGCCTGGCCGAGTCGGCCACCGACGTGCCCTCGTCCTACACCCGCACCGACGCCACCTCGCTGCTGTACGGCTGGCGCCCCACCTCGGTGCGCGGCATCTGGCTCGGCGCGACGCGCTCGCAGACCACCGGCACCATCGCGCCCACCGGCGAGTCGCTGGAACTGTTCGTCAAGTTCGACTGGTCGTTCCGTTCCTGAGGCGCCCCAGGCATCGCATCCCGGGCCGATTCGATATCATCGCGCCGATCCCGTCTACCATCGATCGACAGGTTGCCGACCATGACCGATTTCCCGAAGGATATCTACACCGAGCCCGCGAACCAGGATTTCGATACGCTCGCCAACCTGGGGCCGCTGCGGCCGATGGCGGGAATCTGGACCGGCCAGCGGGGGCTGGACGTCAAGCCCAAGGCCGACGGTCCCAGGAAGCAGGCCTATGTCGAGCAGATCGAGCTGCAGCCGATCGATCCGCAGACCAACGGCCCGCAGCTCTACTACGGCCTGCGCTACCACACGCATATCGTCAAGCCCGAGCAGGTCAAGACCTATCACGACCAGGTCGGCTACTGGCTGTGGGAGCCGGCCACGCAGACGCTGATCCATACGCTCACCATCCCGCGCGGCCAGGTCGTCATGGCGTCGGGGCAGGCACGGCCCGATGCGCGCGAGTTCGAGCTCGTCGCCACCCAGGGCGCGCCCAGCTTCGGCATCCTGTCGGCGCCGTTCCTCGAGTACGCCTTTCGCACGACCGAGTTCCGGATCAAGGTCAGCATCAACGCCGACGGCACCTGGTCGTACGAGGAGGACACGGTGCTGCTGATCCCGGGCAATGCGGAGCCCTTCCACCACACCGACCGCAATACGCTCACGCGCATCGCGTCGCCCACGCCCAATCCGCTGGCACGCAAGTAGGGGGCAGCGGGCGAGGCGATCAGATCGGCGTGCGCGCCGCCTGGGCCAGTATCGCCGTCAGCAGGTCCCAGCAGCGGGCCACCGATGCCACCTCGACGCGCTCGCCGGGCGCGTGCGCGCCGCGTATCGTCGGGCCGAACGAAACGATGTCCAGCTCCGGATACTTGCCGACGATGATCCCGCACTCGAGGCCGGCGTGGATGACCTTGATCTGCGCGTCGGCGCCGAAGTCGCGCCGGTACACGGCGCGGCACAGCGCCAGCAGCCGCGAGTCGGCATTGGGCGTCCAGCCCGGATATTGGCCGCTGATCTCGACGGGAGTTGCGCTCAGCGCGAACAGGCTGGCGATCTCCCCGGCCAGCGTGCGGCAACCTTCGTCGAGCAGCGAGCGCACCATGAAATTGCACGAGCCGCCGCTCGCGGTGAGCTCGACCATGCCCAGGTTGTTCGAGGTCTCGACCACGCCGGGTACCTGTCGGCTCATGCGCCGCACCCCGTGCGGGGCGGCGTGCAGTGTGTCGAGCCAGATGCGCTGCTCGGCCGCGGCCAAGACCGGGCCGTCGGGTGCCGCGAGCGCATCCAGGCCCAGGCCCTCGTCGACGCCCTTGAGTTCGCGGCGCAGCTCGGCCTCGGCCTGCGCCAGCAGGGGCGCGAGGCGGGCGCTGGCCGCGCCGGGCAGGGCGATGCAGGCGTAGGCCTCGCGGGGCAGCGCGTTGCGCGCGCTGCCGCCCTCCAGCGACGCCAGGCGCAGCGGCAACCGGCGTTCGAGCTCGTGCAGCACCCGCACCAGCAGCTTGATCGCGTTGCCGCGCTCCTCGTGGATGTCGACCCCGGAGTGCCCGCCGCGCAGTCCGCGCAGCCGCACCCGCCACATGGCGTGCCCGGCCGGCAGGGCCTGCGGTTTCCCCGGGCGCTTGACGTTGACATCGATGCCGCCGGCGCAGCCCAGGTAGAACTCGCCCCATTCCTCGGTGTCGAGATTGAGCATGGCGGTGGCGCGCAGCTCGCCGGGCGCCAGGCCCTTGGCGCCGCTCATGCCGGTCTCCTCGTCGACCGTGAACAGGGCTTCGAGCGGGCCATGCACCAGGCGGCGGTCCTCGAGTACGGCCATCATCAGGGCGACGCCGATGCCGTCGTCGGCACCGAGGGTGGTTTCCCCGGCGGCGAGCCAGCCGTCGCGCAGCTGCGGCACGATGGGATCGCGGGCGAAATCGTGCGGGCTCTCGGCGTTCTTCTGGCACACCATGTCGAGGTGCGCCTGCAGCGCCATCACCGGGGCGCCTTCGTGTCCCGCGCTGGCCGGCTTGGTGACGACCAGGTTGCCCGCGCCATCGACGCGCGCCGGCAGGCCCAGCGCCTCGGCCCAGGCACGGATGTGGCCGCGCAGCCGCTCCTCGTGGCGCGACATGCGCGGTATCGCGCACAGCGTCGCAAAGTGTCGCCATACGGCCGGCGGTTGCAGCGCAGCCAGCAGCGTGGTGGTGTCGGGATGGGATGGGGCGCGGGGCTGGGCGGACATCGGCAGTGCTCTGGCAGGCAGGACGCCTCGGCGGGTGGCCTAGGCGGGGAGTTCGGCGGCGATCTTGCGCAGCGCCGCTTCGAAGACCTCGGGCGGCTGCCCGCCGGATATCAAATGCTTCTCATTGATGATGACCGCCGGCACCGCATGTAT
>Ga0181525_10000582_pt1 | contig 31511 bp, 19 predicted proteins | sample PEATcosm2014_Bin_48_FD_121100 | JGI IMG/M metagenome (GOLD analysis project Ga0181525, IMG submission 121100) | Peatland microbial communities from MTU Mesocosm Facility, Houghton, MI, USA - PEATcosm2014_Bin06_10_metaG | ecosystem: Environmental > Terrestrial > Soil > Wetlands > Peat | place... | reverse complement strand
GGCGATTGAAGCGCTGCAAGACGAGACGCAAGAGGGCAAGGTCATAAGCGATGTCCTGCTCGAATCGGCGTTTCTCGCATCGAATGCGGATGATCTGCTGGAGCGGACCTGGCCGGCGCTCGCGGCCAATGGCGGTCGCTTGCTCAATCGCTTGCTCAATCGATTTTTGTTCGTTGCCACGCTGCCCGACCGGAGGGTTGTCGCGCTGATCGAAGGCGTCTTCGACGACGGGCAATGGGAACACCTCTTTCGCATTCCCTACTGGCCCTATTGGGGGCCGGTGCTGCGGCTTCTTCATGCGCATCGGGCCGAGGTTGCGCAACTTGTCCCGGTAACCGCAGCCAAGGTGTCTTCGCTGTGGTTGCGATCGATGCCGACCGAACTGGGCGGCGAGCCGATGCCCTTACGCCGGGAGGCGGCCGAGCTTGCCGTCGCCATCGCCCGCGAGGTTCAGGCGCTCAATGAGGAAGGCAACTACTACGGCGGCGGCCATGATTACACGACATACGAAGCCGCGCTGTGGGCGGCACCGGACTTGCCGGACGAAGTTTCCGCACTTTGTCTCGAACTTGCTAAGCGCCGCGAGCTCAACCCTGAAATCCGCCAACGGGTCGAACAGACCCACGCACGCCGGCGGGAAGAACGCCGCCAATACCTGGCGGATCACCCCGAGCGGGAGCGCGCCCCGGCGCCGATCGGATGGCCCCACGGACCGCGTCGCGATCCGTGGCCCGACGGCCCGCGCGATGGGGTGGACCACGACTTTCAGAAGGCTTGTCTCGACAGCGGCGCTTACATCGCGCTCGTGCGCGCCAATCCCGACGTGGCCCTTGAAGTGCTGCTCGCCGTCTGCATCGAAGATCCGCAGCACGAGGACTATTCCAGCCATCCGCGGCGCGAACACGGCGTCGACTATTGGCAGGCCGGGGAGCCGGCTTTCTTTGCCCGTGGTCCTTTCCTGCCGTTCCTGCGCGAAAGGCCGGATCAGGGACTCTCCTTCGTTCTCAAGCTCGTGAACTTCGCAACACGCCGTTACTCCGATCAAGCCGAGGCACTGGAAGTCGTCGTCGGCAATCAGCCAAGGCAATGGTTCGGAGACGCCAATGTCTTTCGCTGGCACTTCGAAGGACCGCACATGCACGGGACCATCGTCCATTGCGCGCTCATGGCGCTGGAGCGATGGCTCTATGAGCAGATCGATCGCGGAGATGCAGTCGATCGATGGATCGTGCGCATTTTGGCGGAAAGCGAATCGCTTGCCTTCGCGGGGCTGCTCTTCGATGTCGGCAAGCGGCTTCCCGGTCTGTTTTCAGGCCCCCTCAAGCCCCTGCTGCAAAGCTGGTTGCTCGTGAAATGGGACTGGGAGATTACACAGCTGCGGCATCACGACAGGTTATTCCCGGGTTTTTGGGGAAGGGAGTCGCCGCGGATCATCGCCGTGGCGCGCGAGTGGTTCACCATGCCCCATCGCAGGGACATGCTCGCCGGCCTGGGCGGCGGCATCATCCAGACCATGATGGGCGACGAAGATCATTATCCGTTCCTCGACGGATTGCGCGCCCAGTGGGCGCGCAACCTGAACGCCGAGGGCGAGCCCGAGACGCTGCGCTTGTTGATCGAGCGCTTTAATCCCGCCAATTACACCTTTGAGGTGCGGGATGACCGGCGGGTGCCGGCAGATTTCCAGTGGCCGGAAGCCATCGCGCGCAAGAACGCCGAGGACCTGCAACGCATCAGCAGGGACCAGACTCTTACATCTCTTCCCTTCAAGTGCCGCGAACGTCTCAACGCCGGTGCGGCGCTGCCGCAGGACCAGCTTCTCTGGCTCTGGCAGTTCCTCCAGGAGATCGACGCCAATCCGCCCGATCTCGCGAGTCACGATGGCGAGGCGCTGATCCATATCGAGGACATTTTGTGCGGCGGGATCGCGCTCCTCGTCATTCTCCATCACGACTGGCTTAACGAAAATCCCGAGCGGATGGGGTGGTGCCGGCGCAAGCTGGAAACAATCGTGGCGCAGCCGCCAGCGCCTCTCCGGTTCGATTCGGAAGGAGCGCCCGGCGAACGAAAATGGGATGCGTTCGCTGCGGAAGCCGGCGTATTTCTTCTGTCCCGGAATCGCGGCGACCAGCAGGCCCGCCAGCTCGTGGCATTGGGCGTTGCCTCTTTTCACTACAGCACGACAGCGCTGACCCTGTTGCGCGCATCGCAGCGCCGGGAGGCGCTCGGCGATGATTTCGACCGCATGCTCGGCATGGCGGTACGATGGGCCGGTCTCCGCGTACCCTATGCGCTCGCGACGCGGGCGCATGAGGAACCGCTAACGGAGGAACTGGCGACGAACAAGGCCGCCTTGGCCGCGGACTTTGTCGAACAGCGTCTGCCCGCCGAACTGCCAGACATCCGACAGATCGATGCGGCTGCCGCCGAGAAATGCGACGCCGTCTATGCGCGGCAATTTCCAGAATCCGCGCGTTCACACCGCCGTGCCGATCGGCTGCGTCATCGCGAAGGCTCGGTTGAGAAACTCTATCCCAGGCAGCTACGGCTCGATGCTCACGTTATCTCGTCGGCGTTCGCATGGCTAAATCTTGAATCCGCTCGTCCGGGGGACGAGCGGCGTAAATGGCTGGGATTCATTCACTTGTTTCTCGACCTTGTCCTTGAGGCCATCCCGCGCCTTGACGATCCGCGCAATCAGGAGATCGACGGCCTCCCAAGTGAATTCGATGGCTGGGTCTTCGGCATCGTTGCCGGCGCCATTCCGTGTCTGACGCCGGCCGAGGACCCGGCATCGCTGTGGAAACCGATCCTGGAATTGGGTACGCCCGCCCATCAGTGGGTCGAACGCTTCTTTTGGTATTGGTTCACCGACGGCTTGCGCCCGGTCCAGTCGGCCGAGCAGTTCACCGCGCTCTGGAGCGCCATGATCGAGCATGCGCTCGCCTATCCGGGCTGGCAGACCGGCGGCCGCGGCAGCTTCCACCTCGATCAAATGGTCTTTGAACTCCTTGGCTTTAATTCAGGTATGCACACGCTCGCCAAGAACACCGCCCTCGCACCCGCCCTCAGCGCGATGGAACCGGTCTTCGCACGCGCCGCGCAGCAATGGTTTCGAATGCCGCGAGTCACGGCGGGATTCCTCCATTTCGCGGTGCAGCCTGCTACCGCAGGCCTTATGCTGCCCGCCATTCGTTGGCTGGCGGCGGTGATTCCATCCTACGATTCCTACGACTGGAAATACGGACTCGAGGACAATCTGATCGCATTCATGCATGTGTGCTGGGAGCGCCACCATCAAACCATCTCGGCCGACACGACCCTCGAAAAGCCGTTTCTCGACCTTCTCGCCACGCTCGTTTCGCGCGGCGGACATGCGGCGATCGCTCTTCGCGATCGAATTATCGGATCGGCTGCCGCCTAGAACGGACCGACGCTGTCGGATGCCGGGGTTTTGGTCCGGACGGGACGTAAAGCTTCAGCGCAGCCTCGATATCATGCGGGAAAGTTTGTCCGGTGCCACCACCGCCTCGACCATGCCGCGCGTCACCACCCGCCCGCCATGGATGGCCGCATGGACCTTTCCGCGTTCTCGGATTTTTTCGAGCGTGGCCGCGTCGGGCGTGGAAAGCGACAGTTCCTGCTCCCAGCGGCCGGCGCCGTTGACATCGAAAGCGACGCGCACCGGCAGCCGCCCGTTCTCCGCTGTAGCCGACAAAGGCTCGACGCTCAGCACGCACTCGACGCAGTGGAGAGGCGTTTCCGAACCGCCCGTCATGCCGTTGGCGTAGGGGATGGCGGCCTGGCGGATCACCTCCAGCTTGAAAAAAGCGGCCAGGTAGGGCGTTTCCCGGAATCGGTGGAAATACTCCGCAAGGCGCGCGCCGCTATCGGGGTAAAAGGGACTCTCGCCACGGTGCAACGACAGGCATTGCCGCACGGATTGAGGCAGCGCGGCGGCGCCGGAAACGCGCGCGATGCTGCCTTTTTCTATGAAGATATCGTTGGTCTCTGGCGACGTCGCCATCATGTTGAGGTGTTGCACATCCTTGCGCGGAAAGCCTTGTGCCACTGGGCAGCGGACGGAATGCGCATCGCCGCTCGTCGTTAGCGTCGGCGCATTCGCGAGACTCCGCCCATTACCGAGCGCATTGACGAGCACGTATCGATCGTTCGGCGGCAACGCTTCAAAGCGGTCGATGAAACCGACAAGTGTGCCTATGTCGCCGACGATAAATTTTTTGATCCGTGCCACCCACTCCGCCGATCCGACCGTCACCAGCTCGCCGGCGACCACGATGTCGGGTCCGAGCGCGATGAAGTCGTCCCCTGTTTCCGTCGCGGGATAGTTGTCCGGCGAGGCTAGAGGCCGCGCGGTCTGCAGAGCGGCCTTTTCCGTTTCGTCGCCTTGAAGCGACAGCTCCTCCAGCGGGCTGTTCAGAACGCTTGCGATGCGCCCGGCGAGGTCGATGCCGATCGGCTTATCTGTATTCTCGATCAACCGCAGCTGCCGTTCGCTGGCGCCTACTTGGTGCGCAAATTCCTTTTGCGTCGCCCCGTGGTCGCGGGCCTTGCGCTGCGCTTTCACTTTCTTCCCATCGAGCCAGACTTTACGCACGTCCTCCCTCCATCGATTCCACGGCCATTATGCGCTCATCAACCGGCATTGTACCGGCACGCGAGCGGCAGCGACCGGCATTTCCGGCGCGCTCCCCATCAGGCTTTGATCTCAACGGGCAATGCCTGCGAGACCCAAGGCTTCGGGCGCCTAAGTGCCTGGCGGCCGGAATACCACCACCACCTCATAGCGATTCGGCGGTCCGGGCAATTTCCCTTCCAGTTCCGCGCGAACGCGATCGAAAAACCGCCGCATCGTGACGTTACGCGATCCGTAATCCAGCATCGCGTGGGGATTTTCCTTCCCGAAATAATCCTCCTTACGCGACGCCACCGGATAGCGTCCGGCCCACACCGACAGATCGGAAAGCGCGGCGAGAATCGGCTGCTCCTCGACATGCACGGTCACGCCCGCGGCGGCCGATAGCTCGATGAGATCGTGCGATTTTAATTTTTTGCTGATGCCGTTCTCGTCCACAACGGCCGCATCGTTGGCGACTATCAGCCCCTTGAGCACATTCTCGATCGCATAGGCGTAAAGCAGCTGCGCCGGCGGATAGTTGGGCGGATCGCACGGAATTTCCGCGTGTCCCGCCTCATTCGTGCCGGTGCAGGCAATCGACAGCGCCTCCTGCGTCGCTTCCTCGTGCGCGCGAAAGTACGGGATCTCTTTCACCACCTCGGCGCTGAGTATGACTTCGGCGGCATCGCGCAGCCGTTCGGCGCTCAGAAGCCAGCAAACGGGTTTCTGTCCCGCCCGATAGACCGCCTGTAATGTCAGTTGCGCGCCACCCATGGCGCACCTCCAGAAGTGTGATGTCGTTGCGTGGTTCGCCGGCCTTGCCTGGCGAACCCAGCTTTTCGGGTAATCATATTCGGGCCGGCACGCAAGCGTTTTCGCCATTCGCGGGCGGCCCGCTCGCTGCGCTCGGTCACACTCTAGCCGCGCGGTGGCTAGAATCGCCGTCCGGCGTCTCCGCCAAGGTCCGTCAGTGCGGCGGTCTTGGTAATTCTGTCGAGAGCCTCAACATCTCCTACGGCAAGCCGCCCCACCGCGTTGAGTTGTTCCGAAAGTTGCTCGACCGCCCGGGGCTTATTCGGATTGAACTCGAAATAGGCTCCGCCTGATATTAGGGCCAACAGCCGGAACGCACGGCGAACGGCAGCATCGCGACCTTCCTGAAAGAAGAAAATCGGAACGCCTTGCGTTCCAAGTTTGCCCGCCGCATCCGCGAGTACGTCTATCTGCTCTTCCATCGCATCGCCGATAAATACCAACGCCTGGACGGCAGCCTTATCATTCTCGCGAAGAGCGTAGTCCAAGACGCGGCCGATTTGCGTATACCCACTCTCACAATCAATCCGATTCATCAGGCGTGCGAGTTGCTCACCGCTCGATACCCATTTCGATGCACGGCATTCGTTGCCACGGTAGTAAACGAGTTGCACATCAAGCTTCCCGACTGGGGCAACCTCGTGGAACATTTTGGTTTGAAGATCGCGAGCGATGGCCCACGTCGGTTCCCGACTTGCAGTCGCGTCCAGGGCGAACATCAGGCGCCCACGCGGCAGCGCAGGGCTCCGACCACCCATGATGATTACGGACTTATCGTTCATCAGGTTCTCCTCCGCGCTGGTATCGATTCTCTCGCTCGGTGCCCTTGCGGGCGCGATATTTGGTGAAGCCGAGTTGGGTGAGGATGGTGGCGACCCGGATTTCTGCGGAATGTGTCTGGTCACGCGGTGCAATTTTCAGCGCTTGCTCGAGCACCTCGGGGATGCTTGCGTCCTGCCGCTCGCCAAGCCATTTTGAGATTGGTCCTTTCCAGGCGTCTTCCTTGAAACGCAGTGCCTGTTCGGCGGTAGCGAGCGCCTCAAGCTCCGGCGTCTCCAGCCACCACTTGGCACCCGCCTTGAATCGTGTGACGGCCTCAGCCCAGAGTTGGTCGCGGTCGCGCTCCAGAGCCTCGCGGTCAATTACACCGTGGCAGGCGACCGGCCAAATTCGCCGTGCACCCGTCGGGTCTTTCAGATAACCGCCGGCGGCGGGGTTGATGGTGCCCGCAAACACGCATTGCCGCTGCAGACTGATGGGGTGTTTGCCGTAGGGTGGACGGAAGCGGTCGGATCGCCGCGTCAGAAATGCTTTGACGGCAGACGACGAGGCCTTGGTCAAAGCATCCAACTCCGCAATCTCTACTAGCAACACACCCGCCATCTCCTGCGCCGCATCCTTGCTGGCGACGTGGCTGAGGCGGTCGGTAAACCAACCGTCCCGGATAGCCAGGGTCCGAAGTGCTTCAGACTTTTGTTTGCCCTGCGGGCCCTCGAGGACCAACGCGTGGTCGACCTTGCACCCGGGCTCGTGGATACGAGCAACCGCCGAGATCAGAAAACGCGGGCCAACCGCCCGTGCGTATTCGGTGTTGTCGGCGTGTAAATAAGTCGGGAGCCAAGTATCGAGGCGCGTCGTTCCGTCCCAAACCAGCCCGTCAAAAAAGTCGCGCACCGGATGAAAGACGTTGGCGCGGGCTGCCGCCTGCACCGCACGCCCGACATCGCCGTGCTGGGCGGCGATGTCTTCGCGCTGAAACCACGTTCGTGTCAGAGACTCGTGATGATCGGTCCACGTTGCATCAGGCGTCTCGTCACCCCACGGTAGCCGCTTGCGGATAACGACGCGGGCGTTGAATTCGTCGTAGGCGAGCACGCCCTTCCACTTTGGATGTTCGCGCAGGAACAAGATCAGATTGATCAGTAGAGGGCGAACGCCACCAGCATCGTCTAGCACCAGATCATCTGACCAGTCGCGGGTCGCGCGTCTACCGCTAGCGCCACCGCGCAACGCCTGCTCGCGTTCTTTTTTCAGTTCGATGAAACGCGTCTTAAGGAGGCGCTTGAGGCCAGCGTCGCTGAGCCCAACGAAATACTCTTCTCGCTTCCCGGTGGCGGGATGCAACGCATCTCTGATGGCCAACGCCACCTCGACAGTGTCCGCGTCGAACGTGACCTTGCGTAGCTCGTCGACGGAGTCGGCCTGCGCCACCCTGTCAGTAAAACCCAACTGCTGAAGCACGAGGTCGGCCCAAGCGAACAGCCGCCGCTTACGATCGGTTTCAGCGCGGGCGTGTTCGTCTGTTCCGGTTTTGAGCGGGATTATCTTGGACATAAGTCACCTATGCCGAGCAGGTTGGTTGCAGTCGGCAGCGTTGCCCGGTAAGGGCCGCCGGCGACCGGAAATTGCGGGCCACCGGCAAAGGAATCTCGGGGGAATAATTCGCGCAGTTTCAGGGAATTTCAGCGCAGCCCGATGCCGTTTTCGAATATTTGTCGCGAAAAAGTTCGGCCAGTAGACTGTGACCACCGTGACCAACCGGTCACGGTGGTCACAGTCCCGGCGTTATTCGCTCTTTCTTGGCGCGCGCGGTGTCTAGCGTCTCTACCCGCCAGCCGAGAATTGTACCCCCTAAGCTACTGAAATCTAATTTATTTTCTATATGTTCTACGATGTTCTATAGATTCCTTGACATAATCGTCGTCCTCGTGCTTAGTAGCCATAGAACACCGTAGAACATTGGGTGCTGTCATGGCGAACAAGGCGCATATCTACAAGTCCCAGTCAGGCAACTGGAACATCAGCTTTCATCACCCGATCTGCAAAGAAGGATCGATTGGCAAGAAAATTCATCGCAGCCTAAAGGTGACAGACGAGGGGCGTGCCCATGAACTCAGGGATCAGATGGACGCCTTGATGGCGCTCGCAGATACGCCCTCTCAGCTACCCACCCGAAGCCACGCTATCGGCGAACAGAAAATCGCACGCGTCGTCATCGACGCTTTTTATGACTGCATGACGCCGGAGCCCGTCGACTACCTTGCGTTACGCGAACGCGCGATGCCGCTGCCGCCCAAATTAGGAAAGAAAGGTCCAGTTCCCCGTGTACTTGTTGCTGGCCCGACCGCAGCAGGTAAGAGCCGCTTCATTCAGCATCTCTTGCAGACTACTAGCGAGAACTTTCCTATGCGTGGAGCCGGTCGAACGACCGTCGCGGACACCGAGATTATTGTAGGAGACCATGATTTCGCGGCAGTGGTGACGTTCTATTCAGAGAACGAAATTCGCGAAATTGTTAAGGAGAATATCCTCGAAGCCTGCGCATTCGCACAGCGAAATAGAGACGACAAGTTCAAGATAGCATCGAAGCTATTAATCGACTCGGACAAACGGTTTCGTTTCAACTTCATTTTGGGCGAGTGGAAGCGCAGTACTGAGCCCGAGCTCGACGATGAGTTTGAAGGCGAGCAACAAGAAATCGATTTAGACCCGGTTACCGGCACCCCAGCGTTACCCTGGTCCAAATTGGAATCCTGCGTCGCGCAGGTGATGTCTATGACCGACGGTGCGCTCGAAAAGGCGCGGCGGGAACTCCAGCCTGCATCAGACCAGGATGAATTGGTCCTTGAAGAGTACTGGCTCCAATACATCGATCAGGATCAGTTGGATGCGCTCACTGAGGAGATGTTGGAGGAGTTGGAGAAAAGGCTGTGTGCCGCGACCAGGCAGGCGTCGTGGCCGCTCCTTCGCCGTATTCCCGATACGGCAGACAGGGCAGAGTTTTTCACGCAACTCCTCCCCTTCTATCAAAATAACCGGAAACTATTCGGAGGCTTAGTAACCCCCCTTGTACAAGGCATTCGGGTACAGGGCCGATTTGCCCCCCCGCCGTGGGCGGCAGCCAAGCTGCCAAACTGGGTATTGATTGACGGGCAAGGGCTCGGCCATGAGCAAACTGAATCGACAAAGATCAGTCGCACCGTTCCTCCCGAGTTGGTTCAGAAATTCTCTGGAGCGGACATCGTCTGTCTCGTCGATCGCGCGGTGCCGGCGATGACGGGAGATGCTCCCATTCTTCTGGAAAACCTCATCATCCGAGGACACCAGGATCGCCTCGCGCTTGTCTTCACGCACTTCGAAGACGTTGAGGCCCCGGATTTGGACTTCGCCGGCCGAAAGGCGAAGGTGCTTGAGGGAGTGAGCAATGCTATTCAATCCATTGCCTCGCTGCCAAAAGCCCAACGGGTTCTTTTAGAGAGCAGTGCCGAATCCAAAACCTATTTCCTCGCGCGGCTTGACCTGCCCGCGATCAAATTCAAATCCACACAATCGGAGATGAAGCGTATCTGCGATCTCTTCAGACGCGGCGGCGAAACGACGCTTCCGAAATATCGACCGTTGTATAACGAGTACCAGATTGCAAACGTCGTGCGACGAGAGATTGAAGCCTACCGGCGAGATTGGAGTGCGTCGGAGCTGGCATCCTATCACTGGAAGATTATGGAAGCGCTGACCAATTGGATTGGTCACGCGTATAGCGACGGCTATCCGAAGCGAAACCTGTATCCGGGCCAGGACCTCTCCCAGCGCCTCGTATCCGCGATTTCCAATGAACTGGAGTCCCCGACCGACTGGGAGCCCTACAAGCCCGAGTCAGCCGAAGACGAATCGCGGATTCTCAACGCCATTCGCAGTAAGGTAGGTGACCAAATCGATGCGTACTGCCGGGTGGCATTAGTGCGCGACCCGCGCACCGGCTTTTGGCTGCCAGCCTATGAAACTATCTCGGGCCCAGGCACAAAGATAAGGCGGGCGCGAACGATCGCTCGCATCTTGGAAGATCGGGCACAGTTGCCGAGTGAAGGCCTGGGAAAATTTACCAAGGATATCTGGCAAATCGTTGAAGAGACGATCGCTAGCGTGTGTTCTCCCGAACCTCAGAAAGAACTGCTGGCGTCCGCGTCATAGACCCTTCATCGTCCCGTGGGCTCAGTCGGATGCCGCCACGATGCCCAATGAGCAAAGTCGCGTCAATATAAGCACGCAGCTCCTCGGAAAAATGATGGTTGTTTTCGATGAATAATCAGACTACCGCCCCCCAGTGGCGTCAGGCGACTGCCGACGATTTGGGGGCAATTGATGCGATCGGAAATGGCGTACATCTTAGTCTGCCCGAGAGGCCCGAAGTCTTTGCCGAGAAATTCGATCTATTCTCCCCGGGCTGTCGCGTTCTGATTCACTCCGGCGAAATAGTTGGCTACGGAATGTCTCATCCCTGGCATCTGAACAAGATTCCTCCACTAGACACGTTTCTAGAGGCGCTGCCCTCTCAGCCAGACTGCATATTCATCCACGACGTAGTGGTGCTACCTCGCGCGAGAGGACATGGTGCCGCGGAAAAATTCGTGGAGATTGTCGCCGACGTGGCACGCGAGCGCCTCATTCCTGCCCTCGCGCTCGTTTCCGTTTACGATACCCATCCACTATGGATGAAATGCGGCTTCGAGGTCGTCCAGAGGCCGGACCTGGCAGAGAAACTACAGTCATACGGGGCTACGGCGCGGTATATGATGCGTAACCTTCGCTAAGAGAGCCACGGGGCAGCTCTGGATGTTTTTGGGATCCTTGAGACGCATATATCCCCGCCGACACGGCGATACTGCTGACGGCTCCCTGCTTTTTGCTATCGAGAGTGCATTGGACGTTGTCAGTTTTGGCTCGCGCGACGACGAGTCGCTGGCCTCCCTCGCCAATAAAATTGTGCGTCGCGAATTGGACAAGCACGCGATCACGTACGCGGGCTATAAAGAGTGGAGAAAACACAATCCGCTGGTGTTCACGTCCGTTGTCGACAACGATAACCAACTGATCGGATTTTTCGACATCTTTCCGCTCACGACCGCTGCCGGCGCTGACATCATCTCAGGAAAGATCACGGAGCGCTCGCTTACTGTCCAACACATCGTGCCGACCGCCGACACTCCGTCGGCTACGTATCTGCACATTGCCACTATCCTGAGGAACCCGCACCAAAGGCGGTTCACCCCCATGGTCGCCGGGGAGGTGCTTCTGCTCAAAATGAAAGAGTTTCTCCGGAGCCATTACGAGCCGCTCGAAGAGCACACCTATACTGCCTTCGCGCAGTCTCGCGACGGCGAGGCGCTGCTGAAGCGCTGCGGGTTCACGATGGTGCTCCTGCCCGAGCAGAATGAGCAGCACTGCCCCCTCTATGCCCTTCGTCCCGCCGAGACTAACGGCGCCATAGACAGGTTTGAGCGTGCCGACGAGCTATTTTCATCGCGGTCCAAGATCAAAGCACTCGATGCGAGACTTGAGAACATTGAGCTTCAGCTGCGTACTCTTATCACCTCGACCATCGGGAGCGATCCACGACAACTGCCATCAGAAGTTAATGAGCGGGCACAGGATCGAATAGCGAAAGAGGCTGTGCGGAATGCAGCTTTCGATCCCGCTCGCTACAAATCCTTGCCCGCCAAGCTTGAATTTTCCGACCTTCGCGAACTTGAGAAGGTGATCATAAACAAACTGCTCTGGCCGAAGTTCAAGGACCGCTTCGGCTCCCATGAGGGACTTGCCATGCGGTTCGGACAGGTAGCGGCATTGAGAAACGCACTACGTCATAGCCGACACGTGGATGAAATTGCCCGCTCGGATGGCGAGGCAGCAATCATGTGGTTTGAACGAGTGCTCGGCAAAACGCTCGAAGCGACGTAGGACCCCCCGCTTCGCAATGATCGCCGCCGCGCAAACCCCGTTTGCCCGGGGAGCCGGCCCCCCGAGTGAGCAGAGCCGCCCGAGGCGCCTGCCGGCGCCACCCAGCCAAAATCCACTGAGGATCACAACTTCGCGATCGCAAATTGCGTAGAGGCCGTGTATGATGCCGCTGCTTCGAGGTCTTCCCCATGCCGAATAAGCGAATTCTGTTGCTAGAGCCGGGATATAAGAACAAGTACCCGCCTCTGGGATTGATGAAAATTGCCCAATATCACGGGCCGGCCGGCAAGCGCGACCACGTCACCTTCGCGAAAGGCGCGGACCCCCGGCTGACAACCCAGCCGTGGGACAGGATATACATCACGACCCTTTTCTCGTTCGAATATCAGTCCATCGCTGAAACGATCGATTTCGCAATTGATGCCGTGCATGGGCAGTCGCAGCGCGTCTTCGTGGGCGGTATCGCCGCCTCCCTCATGCATGACCGCTTCCTTCAGGAATCGCGTTGGCGCGGCGTCCGCTTTATTCGCGGGCTCCTAGATGGCCCGCCGGCCAAGTCGCTTCAGCTCAATCCCTTCGACGGGGACTTTTATGCGGACGACGTAACGGGCTCTCCCATCGAAGACCTCATCCCCGATTACAGCATTCTCGATCAGATAGAATACAAGTATCCGGTCCGGGATGCGTATTTTGCCTATGCATCAAGGGGATGCATTCGCAAGTGCCATTTCTGCGGCGTACCCAAACTGGAAGGGGCGCAGCGTGACGCAACTCCGCTTACGGAGTTTGTCCGTGGCGTTAACCGCATGTACGGTCCGCGCCGCGATCTGATGTTGATGGATAATAACGTCGTCGCTTCCGCGCGCTTCAAGGAAATTATCGCTGAAATTCGCGACCTTGGATTTATCCGCGGCGCCAAACTCAAACGTGACGGAGAGCGCGTCGCATCCCAGCGCCGCGTGGATTTTAATCAAGGAGTGGACGCTCGCATTCTATGCAAGGACCGAATGTATCTGCGTGAGCTTTCCTCGATCTGTCTTAGTCCGCTGCGCATTGCATTTGATCATCTTGGGCTCAAAACGCCCTACGAAACCGCAGTTCGGTATGCCCATGAGTTTGGCCTCAACGACCTGTCGAACTACATGCTGTATAATTTTCACGACACGCCGGCCGATCTCTTCGAGCGCATGTATTTGAACGTGCGGCTCAACGAAGAACTATCCATCCGTATTTACTCGTTTCCGATGCGATATCAGCCAACCGATTTGCCGGTCCGCTCACACGTGGGACCGCGGTGGAGTAGATACTCTCTCCGATCAGTACAGCTCGTCCTTCAAGCGACGCACGGGGTAGTTTCCGGCGAGCCGGAATTTTTCAAAGCTGCGTTTGGGTCCACCCACGAGGAATTTGAAGACATACTGACGCGACCGCACCACATGATCTTCAACCGGCAATACTACGAGCGTTACGAAGGTCGAGGAGAGCTCGATGAGTACCGCTCTCAGCTACATCGGTTGTCTCCAGCCGAACGAGCTGAGCTTGTGGCATTCGTATCCGGAAGGAATCCTGCGGAGTACGCGCGAGACATCCATGAGTTGGCGCCAAACATGCAGCAAGTCGCGCGGTTCTATTTCCCTCTGTCCCGCGAAGTTGAGGGCCGCATCCGGCACGTACAACGCGAGCGGCTCGCGCAACAAACTACTGCGCAAATCAATATGACCGCGGAAGAAATTGTGGAGGATGCCGGTCTTGAGGACGATGTCATTTCGCTTCAGTTGCCACCAAAGCGGAAAAACAAGAGGAAGGCCGCGTAATGGAATCGGGAATGTCGCATAAGCGCGCCGTTGCGCGGGAACAGATAGACCTGGACGACATACGGGTTGGAAAGGACGTTATAGAGATCATCACGTCCGGAATGTATGTCTCCCCCACCACAATCTATCGGGAGTACATTCAGAATTCTGCCGATTCCATTGACCAAGCGAAGCAGACCGGCGTCCTAACGCCGAGAGAGTACGGCCGTGTCGACATAACTTTTGACCAGAGTGCTCGCACCGTTTCCGTTCGAGATAATGGTGCCGGCATAAAGACCCGTGACGCCGTTTCTACCCTGGTTGCGATTGGGGCGTCACCGAAACGCGGTTCCGCAGCCAGAGGATTTCGCGGCGTGGGCCGTCTTTCCGGACTTGCACATTGCCGTGAGCTTGAATTCAGAACTAAGGCAGCGGGAGAGAAAAAGATCGTTTCTGTCTCGTGGGATTGCCGTGGCTTACGCGAGCGACTTTCCGACTCCGCATTTGGAGGCGATCTTCGCCGAATTATTGCGGATGCCGTATCGGTTTCGTACGAGACAGCAGATGATTCCAACGACCATTTTTTTGAGGTTCGTCTCAGAGATATTGCTCGTCTGAGAAACGACTTGCTTCTGAATGAACGTGTCATTGCACACTATCTCTCCCAAATCGGACCTCTGCCGTTTTCCCCCGACTTCGGCTTCGGAGCCCAAATTGAAGAGCACTTGGCGCCAAGATTGAGAAGAACGCCGCTCAATCTTGTCGTTGCCGGCGAGCGAATGTATCGGCCCTACCGAGATGAAATGATCTTTCCGGCAACGGCACACAAGCTGCGCGTCGAAAACATTGAATTCTTTGAGTTTGCCAACGTCGACGGAGATACAGGCGCCCTCGCGTGGATAGCTCACCACGAATACGTCCGCAGCATCCTGCCTACCTTGGGGGTGCGTGGATTGAGGGCGCGGGTCGGCGACCTACAGGTAGGCGATGCGGGACTTTTCGATGAAATATTTAAAGAGCCGCGATTTAACGGATGGAGCATCGGCGAAATTCACGTAATCGATCCTCGTATTGTGCCGAATGCCCGCCGAGACAATTTTGAAGTCAATCACCACTACTATAATTTGCTGGTGCAACTTGGGCCCCTTGCTGGAAAGATAACGCAGCGCTGCCGATCCGCCTCCGTGTCCCGCAATTGTGAGCAGGTTGCGAGAAATGTCATCACGGAGACGACTTCCCGGCTTAAGCAAAAGCGCCCCTTCGACCGAGCAGAGCTTTCGCGACTTAAGTCTGCAGTCTTGCGAGCCCGCAGCAAGGCAAAACGCGTGTCAGAAGCCGCTCTCCGTTCGGAACTAGAGTCGAACCTCGACAAGCTGAAAGCGAAGCTCACCAAAGTGAGCCCCAAACGCGGTGCGTCTGCCATAGCCGTCGACGAGGCAGTCCGACTTGTTTCAAAACTAGTAACAAATCGTGCGCAGGCGGAAACCCTTGCGGCCGCTTTGCGGCGCCTCTGCGAATAAGCGTGCCACGCGCGTCAGCGATCTCACTTTTCTAACTGACCCTTTTTCTTTTCCAGCAGCTCTTTGAGCTTTTTGGAGCGCTTCTCAATTTCCTTCAGCTCATAGTACATCTTGTCACGTATAGTTTTATTAGAATCGGTCAGATCATCCTCTGTGTCGTTGAGGACGACCCACTCCCGAAATTTTCTAAGTCTCTTGAGCGCATAGTTGTCTGAACCGGCATCAATTGCGCTTTCAAACGCATCGGGGAAGGTTATCTTCCCCTCTAAGTACCGTTTCAGAATTTTTGCCGGGCCTTCGCAAATCTTAGGTAGGCATTCTCTCAGTTCCATCGCCTTTGGAATTTGCTTTGTTTTAATTTGCTCTACGACGAATTTGTCGAAATTCGCGTAATCCTTGCGCACCTTCTTTATTTTGTTAGATTTCAAAAACTCGTCGTAATAGCTCCAGTGGTCTTTATCATCGTCGTGCTGTGTCATGAACTTGTACACCGCGATCAGGTGCTCCGCTTCTCCCTGCGGAATGCCCAACTCAATCGCTACGGTCGGTAATGGAATGTTGTGCTCAACGTGCCGGCGATACAAGAAACCGGCTTTCTCGTAGGGCGCCCAATCCTTTTTTCCCTTTATGTGATACTGGCCCAGCAGGGAAAAAACGAGTTTCTCATCAATAGTACCGGGAAGCACGGTACAGCGAACCTTATTCCATTTGATGGGATCTTTTGTGGCCAAGTGTCGGTATGCGGCCAGCCGACTGTTTCCCTCTAGAACGACCAAGTCGCCATCGCGCACGATTAACGGATCAGTCAGGCCACCGTTCTCGGCAATGTCATGTACGAGAGCTTTGACGTGCTCCAGGCCCTGCAGCTGTTTGCAAATCTCATCCTGATCCGGGCTCCGCCCATCCGTTCTAACCAGCGAATAGATGCGCGGATTATCAACATAGAATTGCAGTTTTTTCTGCTCTATTTCTCTCGTCTCAGTCGGTATGTCTTTTCCCTTGAGTCGAATCGTTCCCGCGACCGTGGATGGCTTCATGGCGTTATCAAGCATGAGTGGTCTCCAAGCCGAGAATTTCCCTGACTATCTTGCCGAAATCATAGTTGGCGCGACGTTGGTATTCCTCACCGGAGATATCCGCCTGAGCTAGTTGAGCGGCTAGTCTCTTCGCTGCAAGTAGTGAATCCACCCACTCATCGACGGTGTCCCTGCATATCAAATTCCAAATGTAACACGGTTGGTCCTGGGATATGCGGTGTATTCGATCTTGCGCCTGCAGATAGTCGTCCAGGCTGAAGGATCGATCGTAGAAAATGGCTTGGTTTGCCACGGTTAACGTAAGTCCCTCTTTGGCGGCGCCGGGCGTCGCCACCAATACTCTTGTGCTTTTTTCCGATTTGAACCGCCGTATTGCCGCATTCCGATCATCCATCGATAATTCGCCGTGGACGACGGCGGGATGATATTTCTTTAATTGTTCTCTGAGCCATTCCGCGTTTTCAACAAAGCTTGTCCACACAATGACCTTCGATTCCGATTTAGTCGCATCATCGATCAACGAAAGAAGTTTCGGAAGCTTTCCCGGCCTATGTGTATAGGCGTGGTCGACCAGATGCGGGTTGGACGCGACCTGGACCAGGCGCAGAAGTCTTTTCAAAAGATCCTCTGCGTCGTCGTCGATGAGCTTGCCATCGCGCACCACCTCCGCTCCTACATCGTAGCGAAATTTATCATACAGCTCTCGCTGACGCGCTTCGGCGTCCACAAAGACGTTCTGAATGTGCTTCTCGGGCAATTCAATCCCGGCTGACTCTTTAGTCTCGCGTACGGTAAAGGGTCTAATTTTGGCGAAGATATTCGCCAACTCGCCTTCGAATTCCGTGCGCTTCGATTGATTGCTCCACAAATCGTTTGACAGATTCAGTTTCTGCTTAAACGTCGCGAAATTCGTCCCAAGCGACTTGCCATTATCAAGAAACAAAATTTGAGACCACAGATCGAACGGGCGATTGGCTACCGGGGTTCCCGTCATGATGATGCGCCGCACAAATCCCGGTGCTAGCCGGTGGAACGCGAGGGCAACTTCAGAGTCTGGATTTTTGATCTTTTGAGATTCGTCCAATATCGCCGCAACTCGTCGCGTCTTCAAAAAAAGCGCGAGCCGCCGTTCCTCGGACTTGATCACTTCGTAATGCGTCAGATACAGACGCGAAGGGCTATTCAACGCGAAGAAATTCGATGGCCGCCTTTGATCGAGAATGCGAGGTGTGACGTAGGTGTGTGCCTTAATTTCCTCTGACCAGTTTTCAATCAATGCGCGTTTAGTGATTACGAGAACAGAATCGACTTCGTTCGCCTTGAGCCACTGCAGGGCCAAATCAACGCCGATTTTTGTCTTACCAAGCCCCTGCTCGTGGAATATTGCGGCATAGGGCAGCTTCTTTACTGCTTCGACGGCATCCACCTGATACGCGTATCCGGGGTGACGCGGATCAAGACGGATGTCGTGGCGTGGCTTCAGCACAATCAATACTCACGCAAACGGAAGGACAGAGATTTGTATAGCTCGGTGTTCGGGTTTCGATAGATCGCGAATGACGTAGTTTGCTCTTCCCTTCAGGAACCACGGCACCGCTAGATAAAAGACGCTATTGGGATAGAGTGTGAGATGGTCCAGGAACGCCGCGATTTGTCGCAAAGAGCGGTCGTCCTTGAAGTCGTTGGGAGTTTTCGCCTCACCGATCACGCGAAACGTTTCCGGAACATCCTGAGCGAAAACGTCAGGCTTGTAGCCCCCAATCATCGGAGGCTGGTTCACACCAAACCGGTGGTGGTCCGCAAAGATCATTATTCCCTGTCTTGTGTTATGTCGCAATTCTACCGTTGAGACCAAGCGCTCCACCAACCCGATGTGCTGTGCCGACTCTCCTGACATCACGCTCCCGCGTTGAGGTCTTTGACGAGGCCCTGTAGTGCGTCAAGAGAATCGTTGATGTAACGAACGGCGTCATCCTCGGGATTGGATCGGAGGCGAAGGACTTCCGCATACGGGATTGATTCAATCGCTTCCGTAAGAGCCCTAGCGAGCTGACTGATGGAAGCACCCTTCAAGGTTCCACTCAACTCTGGCTTTTCTAAAACGTCCAGAGCAGCCTTAACGTCCTTCTTGAGGAAGACCTCCCGTGCTTTTTTGTCAGGCAGGATGCGAGGTAGCCTCCGAACCTGTTCAAGGTTTTTAATATTTCCTTTGCGTATCCATTGAGCAAAGTCTTTGAGACTGAAGTTAGCTTTTAGGATTGCGTCTTTTACCTTGGTCGCTTGCAGCTCAACGAAGCCGCTGTATCTCTCCGTGTCATAATCATCCGCATCACAGATCGGGCGATAATAGTGCTCCATGTCCGCATACGCTTGAATCGCCGTCGTTACATCGCGCTTGTTTCCACCACAGAAGGCGACAATCCGATCCAGCGGCATCAGTTCCTTATATTGCAGCTCCCATAGATATTTTGCCTTCGAGTACGCATCCCATTGGCGTGGGCCCACCAGATGGGCCTGCAGGCGGATTGCATCTACGTCCTGGGTGTTGAGGCCCTCGTGAACTAACGCCGGTATTTTCGTCCAATCGCCTTCCACCCCTTCACTGACGAAGGATCGGTAGATGTAAAGGCGAGTATTTCCTTCAATGCAGACGAGGCGGCCGTCCGGATGCTTACTTACAATGATTGGTTGCATAATTCCGCCGTTGGTCAAAATGGAGTTTCTGAGCTTCTCGGGAGTAGTAGCCCCCTGCGAATCCCCGCTGTCGGTGCCAGCAACGTCTAGCGCCAGGGCAATCTGCTCGTACGTCGGTTCGCCTTGATGAATTTCCAAGAATCGCCGAATGCGCGGATTGGTGCGATCCAACTCGACACTATCAATGGGTAACAACGCCAGCTTGCCAGAACCCATAAAAGCCTCCCGCCCAAGTGGAGAATTTAACTTAACCGGCGCTTCTTTGCCATCACGATTGATCCCGCGCGGCTTGAGCAGATTCCGATAAACTCGGTTCAGGCAATCTGCCCCTGCTTCGGTCGATTGGCTACAATCGTCGTGCTCGAGCTCGATAAAACGATTGCCGGCTGGCGATCGGCTGTGGACCCACGCACAAGCCTCCGGCTTGCAGTCGCCCATCGTAGAACGCATCGCATACGTACCAGCACACGTCGCGGTGCGCGCCTGGTCGGAGCGCGGGTGAAGACGAAGGATAGTGAGGACACTTTCTATCGAAAGGCGTAATTATGACCCTCATCCATTGGGGCAATCGCCTTGCCAGACAATCTTGATGACGGCTTGGCGCGGCTTTCGCCCACGCTCGCGGCGACTTTCCTTGGGTGCAACGCGTCGGCCGCGTGGACCTTGGAAGCTCGTCGAGGCTTGCGTGGAGCCGCTGACCCCGCCGACGATCCTCAAGCTGCACTCGTCATCCGAAAGGGTCATGAGCATGAAGGCACATGCCTTGCGGGGCTGAAGAAGCGGTACGGCGATTCTGTTGAGATTCCATCCGGGCCACTGAGGGCGCGCTTCGCCGCAACGGTCGACGCGATGGGGCGCGGCGTTCCCTTGATCTATCAGGCGGCCCTTACGGCAGGTTCTTGGCTCGGCTACGCAGATTTCCTTGTACGCGTGGAGGACGGTTGTCCACGCTGGGCATGGTCCTATGAGCCGTGGGATGCCAAGTTGGCGCACACGGCCCGGCCAGAACACGTCCTTCAGATCGCCCTTTATAGTGACTTGCTCGGCACCGTGCAGGGCCGGGCGGCGTATCGAGGCTCTCTTATGCTTGGGACCGGCGAACTCGAGACGCCCTACAAAGTCGAGAGCTTTCTGCTCGACGATGTCCGCTACTACGTCCGTCGTGCCGCTCGTCGGCTGGAGGCGTTTGCCGCTGACTTGCCCACAGACCTGATGCCGGAGCCTTGCGGCTATTGTAGCAAGTGCGGGTGGTCGGCGGCTTGCGAGGTACGATGGGAAAAGGCGGATCACCTCTGTCGCGTCGCCGACATCACAAAGAGGCAAACCCAGCGTCTCGTCGACGCCGGAGTCTCGACTGCTTCCATGCTCGCAAAACTCGAAGTTGTACGGATCGCCGGCATCGCGCCGGACACTTTGGGTCGGTTGGCTCAGCAAGCACGTCTGCAAAAGCAGAGCGCCGAAACGGGATTGGGTGTCCTCGAAATTATGCCTCATCAGCCCGGGCTTGGTTTCGACAAGTTGCCATTGGCCCATGCGGGCGATCTTTTCTTCGATTTCGAAGGTGACCCGATGCACCCGGGCGGTCTCGAATATCTGTGCGGGGTACTTTGGCAGGCGGAGATCGATCACGAAGAAGGCGAGCCAGTTCCTGGTTATCCTAACCTCCGCTTCCGCGCGTTCTGGGCTCATGATCGCGCGCAGGAGAAGCATGCCTTCGCCGAACTCATGTCATTTTTAACAGCGCGGCTCGCCCATTCTCCCAGCGCACATCTCTATCATTACGCACCCTACGAAAAGACGGCGCTCCGGCGCTTGGCTTCCATGCACGCGACTGCAGAGACGGCGGTGGATGAGATTCTGCGCACAAACCGCATGGTCGATCTCTATCGCGTGGTGCGGGAGGGCGTGAGGGTCGGTGAGCCGGCTTATTCGATCAAAAATCTTGAGCGCTTCTACATGTCCGCTCGCGCCACGGCGGTTGTGTCCGGGGGAGATAGCCTTGTTATCTATGACCGCTTTCGTGAGACCGGCGAAAGCTCGCTCCTAAACGATCTGCGTGACTACAATCGGGACGACTGTCTGTCCACTCTCCTGCTGCGTGACTGGCTTATTGATCGCGCCAAGGAGGCGGGCCATTGGCCGCCAGCGATCAAGGTAGCGGCTGAAGTATCTATCGAAAAGCCTACTCTAAAAGACGACGCACAGATCGCGCGTGAAGAAAAAGAGCGGGCCCAGGAAGAACTCGGAAATGCGCTTGTCGCTGACCCGAAGGCGCCAGACGCGGAGGCTCGGCAACTCATGGCCGATCTGGTTGGCTTCCATCGCAGGGAAGCAAAACCGACTTGGTGGGCATTCTTCGATCGTCAGGAGCGGAGCGTAGAGGAGCTCCAGGATGATAGCGAGTGCATTGGCGGTTGCGTAGCCGACAGTAAAAGCTGGAAAGGTCAAGACAAAAGAAGCCTGACGTTCCGTTACCGCTATCCCGAACAAGAAACCAAGCTTCGCGAAGGTTCAGCCGTTCACATTGCTGCAGGGGGAGAACCGGCGGGTACTATTTTCGCTCTTGATGAGGCATCAAGCGTTGTCACTCTGAAACGTAGTTCAGCGAAAGGCGAACTGCCAAAAGAGCTATCGCTGATGCCTGGTGGACCGGTGAACACTGATCCACTTTGCAATGCCGTATGGATGGTCGCCCGCGACATGGCCGCCGGAGGCAATGCTTTCCCGCACGTCGGAGCGATCTTGCGGCGTGACGCACCAAGGCTATTGGGCCGCTCTTCCGGGGCACCAATTATTGAGCCTGTCGATCGCGAGGATCCTGACCGATTGATCGAGGCTTCAAAGAGAGCGGTTCATGCCCTCGACCGCTCCTGGCTTGTAATCCAGGGGCCGCCCGGCGCGGGCAAGACCTACACCACGTCTCACCTAATCGTGTCACTCATTCGCGCTGGCAAGACCGTCGGCATTGCCTCCAACAGCCACAAGGCTATCGATAACGTACTCAATGCCGTCGAGGAGCGCCTAATCGAGAACGGTGAACCCGTACGCCCACTTGGCCAGAAGAAAGACAGCGGAGGTGAAGGGTATACAGGGCGCGGCTTCATCGAGAGCGTCGCAGGTAATGACGAAATAGACCCAACCGTACCAATCATTGGCGGTACAGCCTGGGCGTTTGCGCGTCCTGAGTTGGCAGCCAGCCGGGACGTGCTCTTCGTCGATGAGGCCGGACAGGTTTCACTTGGAAACTTGGTGGCGATGGCAACTTCTGCCAAATCGATTGTCCTCGTGGGCGACCAAATGCAACTCGCGCAGCCGATCCAGGGCGCACACCCTCGCGACAGCGGTCGCTCTGCCCTCGACCACCTGCTCGAAGGCCACGCCGTCGTGCCGCCGGAACGCGGGATTTTCCTCTCCAAGACCTGGCGCATGCACCCAGACCTCTGCGCATTCGTCTCCGCCGCAGTGTATGAGGGCAAGCTCCACTCCGAGGCGGGTTGCGCGACGCAACGGTTGGTCCTCACAAGGAACGCGCACCCGACATTAAAGGCCACTGGATTGTCCTTTTTCCCCGTCGAGCATTTTGGATGCCGGCAGAAATCTAACGAGGAGGCGAACGCGACGCGTGATATTCTGATGAGCCTCCTCGGCCAGCGCGTAATCGACCGAAACGGCAGAGAACGCGCGATTACACTTGATGACGTACTCGTCGTCGCCCCCTACAACATGCAAGTGAACCTGCTCCGCTCATGCTTGCCCGAAGGCGCCCGGGTCGGCACCGTCGACAAATTCCAGGGTCAGGAAGCGGAGGTGGTGATCGTCTCGATGACGACCTCTGGCGCGGATGACATGCCACGAGACGCGTCATTTCTGCTTTCGCGTAATCGCTTTAACGTGGCAATCAGTCGCGCTCGTTGCTTGGCTGTTATCGTTGCGTCCCCAGGCCTGCTCGATCTCGTTGCAAGTAGTATAGACGAGATGCGGCTTGCTAACCTTTTATGCTGGGCTGCAGATTTTGCCGGTGACGGCGAAGTTCGTATTCCGACGAAGTCGACCGAGGATTCCGAGCGAAGGCGGGGCCGTGAAGGACCGCGCTGAAAAGATGAAAAAGGATGATCTCATCCCCGGTTCCATTGTTCGTTACAACGAGATCGGCTCGCGTTGGTTCATTGCCGTCCTCCGCAGGGTTCTCACGAAAGACATCGAACTCGAGTATCTAGGAGGCGATCGGGAGAAGGTACCGATCGAGAAAGTGGAGAACTTCCTTTCCCACCTCCGGTCACGCGAGCGTGTCCTTTCCCTGACGCGTCAAAGCCTCTGCTACGCCCTCTATGGTGAGGCGCTGACTCGGCTGCGTCAGGATCGCGCTGATCAGATGAAGCGCTACCTGCGATCCCACGGCCTTCGGTTCCGTCCCAATGACTGGACAGCGAACGTACGCATCCAGATCTGGCCGGACGACAGTCATGTGAAAGCTGGGCCATCTGTCACAGATCGCGCGTTGGAAGCGCTTCTGCCAAAATGGCTCGAACCTCACCGGCTGCCCGCCGGTTCGCGCGATCCCCTCGGATTTCAGAATCACGCAGAGCGGATCGCAAACGAATTCCTTCCCGGATTGACAGTCTTTACCACGCGCATCGCGTATTACGGCTTCATCGCTTGGGCCGTTCGGGAATTGAATCAACGGAAGTGGCCAGCCGGAACCGTTCTGCGCGAGCTCTTCCACAAGTTGGAGCGAGCCTACGTCCTTTGTGAGTTCATTCACCACGGCAACGATGCCAACGACTGCCGCGTGATCGGGCAACGAAGCAAGAGCGAGGTGCTTCAAACCGCCATTAACGACCGCTTCCGACCACCGATCAGGATCATGAAGAACCAAGAGGCGGCCGGCGCGCTTCGCCTCTACACAACATCAATGGAAAGTATGGGATTTGCCGAACTGCGACCCGAACGTGGCGCCGACGGCCTTCTCCCACTTCTGCTGACTGATCTTGGCGAGCGCCTCGCTCGCGAGTTCGAAAAGCACCTCCCAGACGACTTCTTGGACTTTGCGCTGTCGGACAAGACCAAGACCTGCAATCGCGAGACGTTGCGGGCCTGGGGGAAGCAAATCTGCATGTCGACATTCGGAGGTCTACGGTATCGTAAACCTTTCCTTGAGGGCTTTCTTCTCGGCAACAGCGAGGCGGCCGAATCTCGCTACCGGACAGTCAGCCTACTTATGAAAAAGAAACTCCTGCGGGAAGACTACAAATCGAGGTCCGGAAAAGGCAACGAAACTCTCCCGGAGGACGCTGCAAACGTCGCAGAGGACCAACCAAATGTCGAAGGAATAACGAACTCGGCCGTGCTCTTAGACTTTTACGATGATGTTCCGCATCAAGAAATAACAGTCCTGCAGAAAGCCGCCGTATACGAGATCCTGAGCTTGGCTCAATCTTCAATCTTCGCCAGCGCAGTCGATGCACTTGAAAAATCTAACCGATGTCGAGTGTCCGCCCTGCGCGATGCTATCGTCGATACCAAACGCTTCGGAAAATTTTGGCTCGTCCCGTTTGGGGAAACGGGACGCCTGCCGACAGTGAGGGAACTCCACGACGCGCTCTTCGAAGCAGAAAGCTCCGTCGAGATGGCTGCGATCGGCGGTGTCATGTTGCGACGTTTGCGGAACGACGCTGCGTTCCATGCGAGCGCACCCGATCTGCAGGGCACGCCACCGCTCGCGCTCTTGCAAGGCGTGCCGACCGAGACGCCACTCACGGAGTCCTTCGCCAGCCTCATCGAATCAATGGTGATCCGCCACGAGCAGGTTTCGGTCAATAAGAACCGCCAAAGGTGGTGCTACTTTGACGAGAGCGGACAGCAACTCGTCAGGGATGATATTCGTCCGCTCGGCGTCGGGTGGCACGCCATGCGATTCCCTCAGCTTTACGCGTTGTGCAGGGACGTGCGGCTGACGAAGGACGATCTTAGCCATGCCGAGTGATCGTCTTCTCGTTCGCGACGTAATTGGAAGTTTCGCCCCTGGACAAGGGCTTCGAGCGGCGATGCTTTTGACCTACTGTTTTGACGGAAAATGGATCGAAGAAGCGTTCATTCCCGATCTTTTCGACAGACCTGTTGCCACCGCGCTCGTAGTTCGTGACGCGAACCGTATCGTGACCGAAGCGCCCACGGTGCGTTATCATCGCGCAAACGCCGGATTCAGCACCCGCGTTTTCCACCCAAAACTTGGCGTCTTTGTCGCTGAAGATCGAGCTTTAGCCATTGTCGGAAGTGCAAATCTGACGCGTGGGGGCCTCGAGCGAAATCTGGAGCTGGGATTAGCGTTCGAAGTTAGCCGCGCTGGCGGGCCACACCGACTGTTCAATGAAATTCTGAGCTACATCGAAGGTCCCCTCATGAAGGAGGTGGACATTCGGGGGACGGCCGCGATGTCGCTGCGCGACACGGCCGTTGCGCTACGCGAAGTTCTTGCGGATGTCCCAACCAACACGGAGAACCTACACCGGTTCATCCATAATTATGAGCGCCCTCTCTGGGAGCAAGTTCTCGATGAATTGCCGCATCGACACGTGGCGCGACTTAGCGTCGTGAGTCCATTCTTTGAGCCAAATGCCGTTCAGCCCGAAGACCCAATTGCGGATTTGGAAGTCGGGATTTTCGAGCGCATGTTCACAGACCTGACGTTCGAGCCCCCTAAGGGGGAAAAACCGGTCTGCGTCTTCTTTCAGCAATCTGAGGGTAAGACCCTTCTCCCCTTAGACAAACTGTCGCGCTGGAACAAGAATATCGAACTTCACCAGCGGCTTGCGACGACCGATGAGCTGCGGCCATTGCATGGAAAGCTTCTTCTTATTGAAGGCGCAAAAGGCAATCGTCGAGATCCATATCTGCTTGCGTTGTCCGGATCGCCAAACTTCACAAGCGCAGCGTTCTTGTCACGTCCTCCGGATGGCAATTCGGAAGCTGCTTTGGTAACTCGGCTACCCGCTAAACAAAATGCATATTCGAAAACCCGCTCCTTTCTTGGGCTCGACGAATTATTTGGCAAGGTGAACGACTGGACAACTCTCAAGCACGTAGCGCCGCCCCATAGGCCTTATCAGCCGGCCGATGCGTTTCGTATCACCGATGCGATGTTTCGCGTTTCTGATCGGAAATTGGAGCTCCTCTGGCAAGGAAGTCCCCCGGGAGCGGTTGCTGCGCGAGTGCTTATAGAGTCGAATGGTGCGTGGATCATCATAGGGTCAGGCCCTCTCGCGGAGGGCCAGAAGTTGGTCCTCGATGTACCGCAATTCGTGGACACCGATGAACACAAGCTATTGTCTCTGAAGTCATCTCAGGTGCGCGTCGAGATGCTCAATGCTGAAGGCAGTGTGATAGCTAGTTCACTTGTGGCCGTGAATGTCGATTGCCCGCAACAATTTTGCGGCACCGCTTTGGTCGGATCGATTATGTCAACATTGGATGAGCGCATCGCGTTCGAGGGATGTGGAACCCCTCTAACTTATCGACAGCAGCAGAATTTCCTGGAGCGGCATCGAAGTCGTGATCCTTTGGCCAAGGGGACACCTGCGGTACTGACCCATCAGGCGGATCTCGACCGTTTCTTTCGCAATCTGCAGACTGGGTTTCGAGGTGTTCGCGCGCGATCGAAAGCGATGCCCAACTCCGAGTTCACACTTCGCCGCACGGTCAAGGACCTTGTCCGGTGGTGCCACGAGACGTTGGTGGCCGAAAGTGGCCTATCCGCAGAGTGCCGGTTGTTCTTGGTCGATCGTCTCGCAAGACAATTCGAGCAAACGTTGGAGACAGGTGGAAAAAGCGAGGTCCTTGCGCCACAACTGATCGCCATAGCGCAGGAGTTTCAGGTGCCAGGGACCCTGCAGGCCGCCTCGGAGTGGATAAACGCTCTTCGAGACGATCGTGTCCGTCCCTACGTTAAGGATACGTCTCGGCTCCTGGTGTCAGTGGCCAAACTGATTTCCGATGCTGAGAAAAAATAATGTCTCTTACTCACGAAGAACTCGACACCCTTTGTACGCGGCTCCATTTGGGGGATGGGCATGAGGAGCAAGAACACGCCGTTCGAGCCGCGCTGACCAGCTTTCTGGTCTCAGGGAAAAAAGGTGTGGTTCTGGCCGATGAAGTGGGGTTCGGCAAGACTTATGAAGCACTGGCAATCATGTCGCTCCTTTGTGAGCACGCGCGTGCTACGAGAAGGAGCTTTGATCGCGTCCTGATACTCTGCAAATCATCTCTTTTAGAAAAGTGGCGAGAAGAGTTGAGCGCGACGCGCGCAGGTAGAGGATTCCCGCGCTATCTCGTCCCGGAGAAGTGGCACGCACGGCATCCGGTCTTTCGGCTCATCGAGCGGGTTCATGTCGTCAGTCGCCGCGCTTCTGCGGACGAGCACAGGTCGGTGCGCGATGGCGGAAAACTACAAGCACCCGCGGGGGTCTACATCGTCAATCAAGATGTTATGACCGAGGCCAACCGGAACAGTCGTTGGTTTCTCAGGCGTTTGTATGAAACCGAGTGGGATCTAGTCATCGTGGACGAAGCGCACCACTACGCCAGGTGGACCAAACCAGCATACATATTTGCTCCGAATGGCGACATGACAGATTATGATCAGGGCCTCTCTGGTGGAAAGTTTGTAAAGATACTTGCGTTGACCGCAACGCCTTTCGAATTGACGCCGCACGAGATGGTCCAGTTGCTCGCGCTCATTCGGGCAGAAAAGAATGATTTGGAGCTGGTGAAAAAAGCACTAGTACTCTTTGTCCGCCAGCTTGAGGCATTTTTCTCCCTTCGCCAGCGAAGCGAAGGCGATTCTCTACGGCGGGAGGTGGTTCGCAGACTGAACCGGCTTCGCGATGAAAATGCTCTCGGGGAGGCCGGCCGAAGTATCGGTCTTCAAGAACTCCTCCGCCGTTACATGATTCGAAACACCAAGTCGCAGAATGAGCGACGGTATTTTTTAGTCAACAGGGCCGCCGGCCAATTCTCAATGCAGCCGTTTCAGAAGCTCGACGAGTTGCACCGCAAGCTCAAAGCTGCCCCCTTAATTCCCTTCGAAGGCCCGGATGCTCTGTATTACCTGGAGCTTCGGGAGCTAATTGATGAGACCATCGAGCTGGCGCGGACGGGAACCGATCGTAGAACTTTCATCACGACCGATCTGCGCCAGGGACTGTCCTCATATCCTCAGATTGCTCAGTCTGCGCTCCTTAAGCGCAATCTGGGAAGTGCGAGGCGGTTAAAGAGCCTTGTGGACTCCTGGGTTAACGGAAAGCATTTTAAGCTGCACCCGAAAGTCGAGGCTTTAGCCGATCTCGTAGAGTCAATTGCGTTGTCGGAAATAGAGAAGGTGCGCGCAGAACCTACGAAGTGGTTCTCCAAAGTACTGGTATTCAATAAGCTGATTGGGGGCACCGCACCACATTTGCGTGAGGTATTGACGAAACGACTGACGCCCGTCTTCGGAAGTTACCTCGAGCAGGTGCTGCAGCAAGTTGGCCTCGGAACGAGGGCGGAATTCTCCTCCGCTGTTCGAGCGTGCCTACGGAGAGCTCTGTCGGACACCAAGGCAAACACGAAGAGCTGGGGTAAAGAACAGCCATGCCTGGTCCCTGCTGAGTTTCAGCACGACGATTTCAAAGACCACCGCGGAAAGCACCTGGTCGATGCCTATCAAGCCACGCTGCTGAGGCGAGCGGAACAGCCACTGTTCCTTCTGCGTGCTGCGATGCAATCGGGTGCTCGAACCGATGAGTCGATTGGGCGGTGGCTGCGGATGGAGATCACCGAGCCATTCGAGAAAACCATCCGCCGTATCGTTGAATCTTACCTCGATGACGCAGTCGAAGACGATCGATCCCGCATCGAGCGTATCGACATGGCGGAGCGCGAGTGCGTCGTCCTCATGGAAGAGTGCAGCTCAGTCGATATCGTTGGCCGCTACGACGGGGCCAACGTCCGCGACCGTGAAGCTCATCGAAGAAACTTCAACCAGATCTTCAATCCGTTCGTTCTACTCGTCAGCCGGGTCGGCGAGGAAGGCATCGATCTCCAGCAGCAGTGCAGGTACGTGATTCACTACGACGTGGAATGGAATCCGGCCAAGATGGAGCAGCGAGAGGGGCGTGTTGATCGAGTTGGTTGGGGCCGGTCCGATGAGGGTTTTATTGACGTTCGTTTCATGCTCCTCAAGGGAACCTATGAGGAGCGGATTTTCCACGCTGTAATGCAGCGGGATCAGTGGTTTCAAGTGCTCATAGGCTCCAAGCGCAATGAACTCGGCCGCGCGGATAACGATGAGACGGCAATGATATCCCAGGATGTTGACGACGGTCTAATCGATATGGCTGACGAAGCAGGCCGGCTGTCGGCTCTCGAGAAAGCGGCCATTATGATGGACTTGCGGCCGCAGGAGCGTTGAACTGCCGTAAAGCGGTTCCGCACTGATCGATAGCGTAATAATGTGCACGCCTTGGCGCTTAGGCGCAAATACTTAGCTGGCGCCATGGGCACCACTTGTATCATCGGCTTCGATTCGGCTTGGACAGACAACGTCCGTGGGCGGGGAGCAATTTGCGCCCTCGTCAGGAGTAATGGGGAAGCTGTCAGATTCAAACCACCCCGTCAGGCCTCCTTCAAGGAGGCGCTTGAGTTCATCAACAGTGAGCACCGAACGTGCGACAACTGCCTCGTCGCACTCGACCAGCCAACGATTGTCCCAAACTCAACAGGTAGTCGGCCTGTCGATAGAGTCGCCGGTTCGCTGATCGGTTTCATAGGCGGGGGCGTCCAGCCGGCGAACCGGTCGAGAATGGGCATGTTTGATGGAGATGCACCAATTTGGCGTTTCAGAAGGGACTTGGTTGCCACAGAAGACCCGGAAGTTAGTCGAACGGCCCGACACGGTATTTTCCTCGTCGAAGTGTTTCCGGCTCTGGCGCTTCCAGTTTTCGAGGTTGCCTTCAACGGATATCGCCAAGGCCCGAAATATAATCCAGCGAGAAAGACGTTTCGGTCACGCGATTGGGACGCTGTCATCGAGACAGTTGCTCGCTACGCGCGTACCGCCCGGATCTATGGGGTTGAAGCGTGGACGCGAGAGCTTGCTGCGCGCAGACCGCCGCGCAAAGCCGACCAAGACCAACTCGACGCCGTTCTTTGCGCCCTAATTGGCTTCCATTGGCTCGCAAAGCCGCGCGCTGATTCGATCATGATCGGCGATCTAACATCCGGCTACATGATCTCCCCGGCCAATGCCAGTACGCGGACCCGCCTTGAGACGGCCGCCGCGAGGCACCGCGTCCCGTTGGATGGGGTCATTTAAGAGAAACTTTTGTCAGCGCCTAGCGCAAGATTCGGCCGGCCAGTAGGGGATGCAGTCCGCGATTTGGTCGGGCTTACGATGCCAGCCATCACCCGACCGATGCTCCCTTTCGACCACACCACGCTTGGGGCCGCGGTTAACTTTCAGGTCGAAATGAAGGAAAGAGATGGCCCGGTACATTGCTGCACCGGGCCGGTCGCGTCAGCCGACGACGCTCAGTCCACCACCGTTGCGGTGTGTGATCGGCTGGGCGGCGATCACGTTCTCTACGTCGGGCTCGAAGAAGGCATCGGCGGCGTCCGCGGCTGCCTTCGCATCATGCCTGCGCCGCCGCCGTTCACCTTGGAGCTTGGCGACGGCTTCGTCGATTTCGGCATCGGACCAGTCGTCAAGCTGGGTGATGATGATCTTGCGAAGCAGTTCGACGCGGGTTGCAAGCGCTCTGTTTGACATGTCCCGAAATTCGTAGCCGAGGCTGTCGTTATCTTGCGCTTGCCGATGTGCCTGCAACAGCCGCACCCGGCTCCGCAGATATTCATCGGACGGCACCTTGCCGGCTGGAAACTTGGCTTCGAGCTCTTTGAGTTTGCCGAGCAGGTGCACGCGGTTGACGATCTGTGGCAGGTCGTCACCCTTTAAGGCCGGGATGGCCTCAATGAGTTTGGCGACACCCGCCGCGTGGTCGTGAAGTTGCGCAAGCAACTCGGCGACCGGAGCAACGATGGTTTTCATTTTAAATTACACTTCTGACCGGCGCACTGGGGGGATTTGGTCGGAGCGGTGTGCGCTGGCCAAAACCCGCGCCGGCCAATAGCGAGGGGCCGATGCGTAAGGGCCGCCCGCGACCGGAAAATGCGGGCTACCGACAAAAGAGTCTTGGGGGAATAATTCGTGCAGTTTCAGGGAATTTCAGCGCAGCCCGACGCATATTCG
>Ga0181525_10000580_pt1 | contig 31577 bp, 25 predicted proteins | sample PEATcosm2014_Bin_48_FD_121100 | JGI IMG/M metagenome (GOLD analysis project Ga0181525, IMG submission 121100) | Peatland microbial communities from MTU Mesocosm Facility, Houghton, MI, USA - PEATcosm2014_Bin06_10_metaG | ecosystem: Environmental > Terrestrial > Soil > Wetlands > Peat | place... | reverse complement strand
CCCCCGAGAAAATCCCACGCCTGCTTGCGCCGTTTGGAAACGGCAAAGCCCAGGCCAGCGGCAATCGGGTTGGTGGCCTCGTCAATCTCGTGACCGTAAAGACACAGCCCAGCCTCCAGCCGCAGCGAATCCCGCGCGCCCAGCCCGGCAGGCACGGCGCCGCGCGTCAGCAGCAGCCGCGCCAGGGCTTCGGCATCTTCCGCCGCGCAGCCAATCTCAAACCCATCCTCGCCGGTATAACCCGAGCGCGTCACCGCGCAGGCGATGCCCGCCACCACCAGCTCCGCCGCATCCATGAACTTCATCGCCGCCGCCTCCGGCAGCAGCGCCACCGCGCGCGGCCCCTGCAGCGCCAGCAACGCACGCTCAAAATGCGGCACCACCGTCACGCCGCAGGCGGCCATGTGCGCCACATCCGCGTGCTTGCGCCCGGCATTCAGCACGAGCTGAATCCGCCCGCCGAGATTCGCCACCATCAGGTCATCGACAATGCCGCCCGCCGCGTTCATCAGCAGCGTATAACGCTGCCGCCCCGCCGCCAGGCCCACGATGTCCCCCGGCACCAGCGCCTCAAACGCACGCGCATCGGCCAGCTCCGCCTGGCCCATATGCGAGACGTCGAACAGCGCCGCCCCCTCGCGGCAGGCCATGTGCTCGGCGATGATGCCCGTGTACTGCAACGGCATGTCATAGCCGGCAAACTCGACCATGCGCGCGCCCAGCTCGCGGTGCAGACTATCTAATGGCGTTTTGAACATAGTACCCCCGAATCAGTGTCCCGCATCAGCGCCGGACGAACTGACCCCCCTCTGTTTGGGAACCTGAGAGATTCGGATGGGCCGTACCATCCTTGACCCCGTCGGTGCGGCGGACCTACCCGCCGGCTTTCCAGAGTATCCCGTTTGCGTACGCAGCCCTTTTGCCTGAGCGTTTCCGGGGGCCGGTTGCGCCTTCGGCGGCGGAAGTTTCCTCCCACACTCTCCTGCGTCCGAATAAGGACAGCGCCATTGTGCCGCAGGGCGCGGCTTTTGCAAAGCTCTTTGTGTGCATTGTCCGCCCTCAGGCCAGGTGTTAGCGTCCCGCCATGTCAGATGATCCGTATAAAGTATTAGGTGTCGCCAAAACCGCCAGCGCCGAGGAAATCCGCGCGGCCTACCGCAAGCTGGCCAAAAAGCACCACCCAGACCTCAACCCCGGCAACAAGGCCGCCGAGGAGACGTTCAAAAAAGTCTCCGCCGCCAATGACTTACTGTCGGACCCGGAAAAGCGCGCGCGCTTTGACAAAGGCGAGATCGACGCCAGCGGCACTGAGCGCGAGCCACCAAGGAGCTACCGGCATTACGCCCAGGGCAATGGCGGCGAGCGCTACGCCGCAGGCGGCGGCTTCGGCGGCGGTGGCGGGTTTGAGGATATTTTCGCCAATATTTTTGAGCAGCAGCGCGGCGGCAGAGCCGGGCCCGCGCGCGGCGCCGATGCGCGCTACGTGCTGGAGGCGGCGTTCCTCGACGCCGTCAACGGCGCGACTCGCCGCCTGACCCTGCCCGACGGCCAGGTGCTGGATGTAAAAATCCCGCATGGCACCGAGGACGGCCACGTGCTGCGCCTGCGCGGGCGCGGCGAGCCGGGCCATAATGGCGGCCCGGCCGGGGACGCGCTGATCGAGATCCACGTGGCGCCGCACAAATTCTTCCGCCGCGAGGGGCAGGATGTGTTCCTGGACCTGCCCATCTCCCTGAAAGAGGCGGTGCTGGGCGCGAAAGTCACCGTGCCGACCCCCTCCGGCCCGGTGGCGATGACGCTGAAACCCCATAGCGACACGGGCGTGGAAATGCGCCTGCGCGGGCGCGGCGTGCCGGCGCACGGCAAGCTCGCGGCGGGCGATTTATACGTGAAACTGCGCGTGGCCGTCGGCCCGGTGGATGAACAGCTGGAAGCTTTTTTACGCGACTGGACGCCGCCGGAAGTTGATCCGCGCGCCGCGCTGGGGGGCGAGAAATGATCACCTATGAGCACTTGCGGGTGGAGCTGAGCGAGCTGGACGCGGCGGATGTGGAGCGCTGGATCCGCGCCGAACTGCTGCATGCCGAGGGCGAGCCCGGCGCCTGGCGGTTTGAGGAGATCGACGTGGCCCGGCTGCGCCTGATCCTGGAACTGCGCGACGAGTTGGAGGTGGAGGAGCATACCCTGCCGGTGGTGCTCTCCCTGGTGGACCAGCTCTACGACATGCGCCGGCGCATGCTGCGCCTGAACGACGCGCTGGGCGAGGTGCCCGCCGAGCTGCGCGCAAGACTGCTGGACCGCCTGCTTCCGTGAGCGCCAAAAAATCGGTGCTGACGGTTCTGGCGCTCACCCTCGCCACCTATCCGGTGTTTTTTGTCCTCTACCGGCTGATGATTTTTCAGACCACGCCGCGCGACGATTACGCCTATTACCTGCTCTGGCTGGCGCACGCCCCCGGCGGCGCGTTACCGGGCTCGCCTTATATCTACCGGATTTTCAGCATTGTGCTGGCCTGGCCGCTCTATCATCTGCTGCCGGTTTTTCACCTCACCAACATTCCCGCGAGCACGCCCATCCCCTATCAACGCGCCACGGCGGCGCTGGCCCTGCTGTCGGATATCGGGGCGCTGGCGGCATCGGTGCTCACCTTTGGCGTGGCGCAACGCCTGGGCAAGACTGCATTAACCGCCTTGCTCAGCGCCCTTCTGGTCTATGGCGGCGGCTGGTTTACCCAGATGGAGGGTATCGACACGGTCACGATCCTCGGCGTGGTGGGGGTGGTGATCCTGCTGCAAAAGCCGGACCGCTATTTTCCGGCGTTGCTGGCGCTGACCTTCGTGAATGAGAAAATCGCGATCATCACGTTCCTGTTTCTTGCCCTGCGCTGCGCCACTTCCGCCGATGACCGCAAGCAGTTCGGCGTCAAACTCGGCATCGCCGCGCTGGCGCTGGCGGTTTATGGCGCCGTACTCGCCACGCTGCATGTGGGCGGCAATGCGTATCAGCTCACGCCCTCGGGCTATCCGGCCAATTTTGTCCACAATCTTGCGGTCAACCTGTCTCTACGCGGGGTTTTACTGAGCTGGGGGCCAACCGCACTTTTTCTCGCGCTGGCGCTGATCGGCCTGCACGGACAACCCAGCCTTTTCAGCCGCCGCGATGCCCTGCTGGCCCCCGCTTTGGTGGCGGTGGGGATGGTTTTAACGCAGGATTTTAACATCGGGCGCGTGGTGATGATGGCCATCCCCCTGGTGGCCATTCCTGCAGCGGAACGGCTGGCGCGGGCGCTGGAGGCTTAATTTACGCCGCGGCCAACTGCTCCGCGAGGCTATAGCCCAGCCGCCGCGCCACCGCATCGGTCTCCCGCACCACGCGCTCGGCCTCAGCCTGGGAAAGCCGCGTGCTCCAGGTATTCACGCGCGGTACAATCTCCGCTCTAACCTGGCTCTGCCGCAGGATCATGTTTCCATCGGAAAAATGACTCTTATCGTAGGCACTCGTCCTTCCCGCAATCAGCGCATCTTCCCATTCCAGGTTCAGAAAATTCAAAATTCTCCGCCCCTCTATTCTCGGAGTCAGAACAAAATCCTCATACCGGACCACCGCGACATCATCTCTTTCCCGCAGCTCAAGCAGCTCTCGCGTATCCATCAGATACCGCGTAATCGCCGTATCGAGATCACCGAATCTCTCTTTCAAAGATGCACAGGTATCCAGAGGGTTTCGTGCCATCAGAATAAGTTTTGAACCCGGAAGCAGCTTTAAAATGCGTTCCCAGCAGTGAATATGCTTCGGTGTTTTCTCAACGATAACCCGCTTGCCCTGGCGTTTGTTCTCTGCAATCCAGGCGATATATTTTGACCGCGCACGGCGGAGAGACCTCGCAGGAAAGAAGAGGCCTGTTTCATACGGAATGAGGCAAACCGGCGCCAAATTCCCCAACCGCGCCGCCAGCAAGGTCGTCCCGCTATGCCCGCATCCCGCGACAAAAACCCGTTCCCCCGGCGCCAGAATGGGCTTTATGAATGCATCCGACAGCCGCCACACAAATGTTCTTAATGACACATCCAGGAATTCGGAAAGCCGGAGGCGATGGTCAAATCGATATTTGTATCTCACGCTCAACACGAAGTTTCGACTCCGGCAACGACATACATACCTCACAAAAAATCAAAAAATTCTTGAGAGCTGCGAAGGGTTTGGAATTGCATCTTAATTTGAGGTTGTACCGAAGTAAAGACAAACTCCGCGCCCCGGGCGGCAGCGGGTGAGCCCCATTTTTATGTCGCCCGGCATTCAAAATGCGGTATATCCGGCGGTATTGCCTAGTAATACCGGGGAAATCACAATGCTCGCTCAACCGTCGAATCGCCTGCGCCGCTAACATGCCCAGGCTTCAGCGGTTAAAAGATACACCCCTCCTTGAACCTCGCATGTTTACCGGCAGAGATGGCGAAAACATCAATGGCCCCTCGTTAATTTTAGCGCCGGACTGGCTCCCGAACCGTCTTGGGAAATTCTACCTTTATTTTGCCCACCACAGTGGCACCCATATTCGCCTGGCTTACGCCGATGAACTGACCGGCCCCTGGACGCTTTACCCGGCCGGAACATTGCAGCTTTCCGATGCACATGCCTGCCAGGATCATATTGCCTCACCTGACGTCCACCTCGACACCAGCAACGATGAAATCATCCTGTATTTTCATGGCGTTGTTCGCGGCGGCACCACGCAGAAAACATTCATGGCCCGTTCGCGCGACGGCATAACTTTTACCGCCGGGGACACGCCCATCGCGGACTTCTATCTTCGCGTGGCGCCATGGCGGGATTCCTGGATCGGCATGTCAAAAGGCGGGGTCATGTACCTCGCCGATCAATACTTTGGCCCCTATGAACGCCTGCCAAAACCGGCCTTCCCCATGCGCCACAAAGACGGCAACGCGCCCGGCGATGTCCGGCACGCCGCCTTAAAAGTGACCGGCGACACGCTGGAAGTTTACTATTCCCGAATTGGCGGCCGGCCCGAGCGCATATTGCGGGCAACGATTGACCTTACGCAGCCGAAGGAAAATTGGCGCGCGGCAAACCCGCAAACCGTGTTGAAACCGGAACTACCCTGGGAGGGCGCCCAACTCCGCCGCGCCAAATCGCGTGCGGGCGCGTCTACCCAGCCGGAAAATGCGCTGCGCGACCCCGCGATCTTCCTCTGGGAAGGGCGGACATATCTGCTTTATACCGGTGCCGGGGAAGCCAATATCGGCATCGCGCAGATCCTGGACGAACCGCCCAGCCCCCCGGTTCTAAGGTTTTGGCAGAAGTTCCTTAAACTCTGGCCGATGTAGCGGCGTCAATCAGCCGCTTCATCTCGCGGATCGTGGCGGGCAGCCCAACCAGCAGCGCCTCGCCCATGAGAAAATGGCCGATATTGAGTTCCCGGATTTCCGGCAACGCCGCCACCGGCGCCACATTGTCATAGGTCAGCCCATGCCCGGCATGGCATTCCAGCCCCAGCTGCGCCGTGAGCGCTGCCGCCGCCGTCAGCCGGGCAAGCTCCCCCGCGCGCCCGTTGGCGTAAGCGCCGGTGTGCAGTTCCACCACAGCCGCCCCCACTTCCGCCGCAGCACGCACCTGCGCCGGTTCCGGGTCGATGAACAGCGACACCACAATTCCCGCGGCGTTCAGCCGGGCGATAATGGGCCGCAGCGCCTCGCGCTGGTGGACCACATCCAGCCCGCCTTCGGTGGTAATTTCCGTGCGCCGCTCCGGCACGATGCACACGCCATGCGGCTTCAACCGGCAGGCGATGCTGGTCATCTCTTCGGTGGCGGCCATTTCAAAATTAATCGGCGCACCGGCCCAGGCGCAGATGCGCTCGGCATCGTCGTCGCGGATATGGCGGCGGTCCTCGCGCAGATGGATGGTAATGCCATCCGCCCCTGCCGCCACGGCGGCCTGCGCCACCGTGAACGGGTCGGGGTGCGGGCCACCGCGCGCGTTGCGCAGGGTGGCCACATGGTCGACGTTAACGCCTAAGCGGAGTGAACTCATGCGTTAAATATGCAGCGCGCGCCCGTCCACCGCCAGGGCGGCTTCCTTCACCGACTCGCTCAAAGTGGGGTGAGCATGGCAGATGCGCGCCACGTCCTCGGCTGACGCGCCGAATTCGATGGCCATGGTCACTTCGGCAATTAGCGCACCTGCGTCCGGGCCCAGGATATGCGCACCGAGCAGCAGGTCGGTGGTTTTGTCCGCCAGGATTTTCACAAAGCCGTCGGTGCAGCCCATGGCGCGGGCGCGGCCATTGGCGAGGAAGGGGAATTTGCCGACCTTGTATTCCACGCCGGCCGCTTTCAGCTCTTCCTCGGTCTTGCCCACGGCGGCCACTTCCGGCCACGTGTACACCACGCCGGGGATGGCGTTGTAGTTCACATGCCCAGCCTGGCCCGCGAAACGCTCGGCCAGGGCCACGCCCTCGTCCTCGGCCTTATGCGCCAGCATCGGCCCGGCAATCACGTCGCCAATGGCGTAAACACCCGACACGTTGGTGGCGAAATGGGAGTCGGTGACAACCCGGCCCCGCTCGTCGGTGACGACACCGGCGGCGGCGAGATTCAGGCCCTCGGTGTAGGCGTAACGGCCAATGGCCAGCAGCACGACATCGGCTTCCAGCGTCTCGGCAGCGCCACCGGCAGCGGGCTCGATGGTCAGGGTCACGCCCTTCTTGCTGGTCTTGGCGCCGGTCACCTTGTGGCCGAGTTTGAAGACGAAGCCCTGCTTGGCCAGCACTTTCTGGAAGGCGGTGGAGACTTCGCCATCCATGCCGGGGGTGATGCGGTCGAGGAATTCCACCACGGTGACTTCCGAACCCAGGCGGCGCCAGACGCTGCCCAGCTCCAGCCCGATCACGCCGCCGCCGATGACGACGAGCTTGCCCGGCACCTTGTCCAGCTCCAGCGCCCCGGTGGAGGTGACAATCTGCTTCTCATCCACCTCAACACCCTTCAGCGGCACGGAGTCGCTGCCGGTGGCGATGACGATGTGCTTGGCGGTGTAGGCCGCGCCGGCGACGTCCAGTGTGTTCGGGCCGGTGAACGCCGCAGCGCCTTTAATCCAGGTGATCTTGTTCTTCTTGAAGAGGAATTCCACGCCCTTGGTATTGGCGCCGACCACTTCGCCCTTGCGCGCCTGCATCCGGGCAAGGTCGAGCTTCACTTCCCCCACCTTAATGCCATGATCGGCAAAGCCGTGCGCCGCTTCATGGAAATTCTCGGAGGAGACGAGCAGCGCCTTGGAGGGAATGCAGCCGATGTTCAGGCAGGTGCCGCCCAGCGTGGCGCGTTTTTCGACAACCGCGACCTTAAAGCCCAGCTGGGCTGCACGAATGGCGCAGACATAGCCGCCGGGGCCCGATCCGATCACGATAACGTCGAAATTCTCAGCCATATTTTGTCTCCTCCAAGAGATTTTATGAATACGCCAGCGGTCTTAGCGCCTGAGGCTACGGCAGGCAATTCGCCCCCTTGAGCGGGGCCGTGTGGCCGCGTTGTAACAACATGTCCCTTTCCCCCGGCAGGGCGGCGCACGACGTTAGAGTCTGTTCTGTAATCTTTCCGAGGAGCGTAAATTGGGCCTGATTTTACTGATTGTGGTGTTGATCCTGATCTTTGGCGGCGGCGGCGGCTATTACGCGCACCGCTCTTACGGCGGCTACGGCTCGGGCGGCATTCTTGGGCTGATCCTGGTCATCCTGCTGATCCTGTGGCTGTTCGGCGCGTTTTCGGCCGGCATCCCCCACTAGTTGCGCTGGCGCTGGCGGCGGGGTTATGTCCGCCGCCATGCCATCTCTCTCCGCCCGTGTAGGCCGTACCGAACTCGCCGCCACCTTCGCCATGGCCGCGCGCGCCCGCGCGTTGCGCGCGGCGGGGCATGACGTCATCTCCCTCTCGCTGGGCGAGCCGGACTTCCCCACGCCGCCGCATGTGGTGCAGGCGGCGCATGAAGCCGCCTTGCGCGGCGAGACGAAATACCCCCCCCTGGCGGGAACCGAGGCGCTGCGCCAGGCGGTCAAACGCAAATACCTGCGCGACCAGAAACTCGACGTGCCGGAGCAGAACATCCTCATCACCAACGGCGGCAAACAGGCGATTTTCAACGTCGTGATGGCGGTGATCGACAAGGGCGACGAGGTGCTGATCCCCGCCCCCGCCTGGGCCGGCTACGAGCAGACGGTGCAATTCTCCGGCGGCGTGCCCGTGTTCATCCCCTGCCCGCAGGAGACCGGCTTCGTCCTCCAGCCCGAGGCGCTGGAAGCCGCCATCACCCCACGCACCAAGCTGCTGCTGCTCAACTACCCCAACAACCCCTCCGGCGCCGCGTGCGATGCCCCGGCGCTGGCGGCCCTGGCCGAGGTGCTGCGCCGCCACCCCAACATCTGGGTGCTGTCGGACGACATCTACGAGCACCTGCTCTTCGACGGCTTCTCCTACGCCACCCTGGCCGCCGTGGCGCCGGATCTGGCGGAGCGCATCGTCACCCTCACCGGCGTCTCCAAATCCTACGCCATGACCGGCTGGCGCATCGGCTTCTGCGCCGGGCCCACCGCGCTGATCAAAGCCTGCACCGTGGTCCAGGCCACCGCCACCTCCGGCGTCTCCTCCATCGGCCAGGCCGCGGCAGTGGCAGCGCTGGAGGGCCCGCAAGACTTCCTCGCCGAACGCGCCGCCGCCTACCAATCGCGCCGCGACCTCGTCGTCGCCCGCCTGAACGAGGTCCCCGGCATACGCTGCCACAAGCCCGACGGCGCGTTCTACGTCTTCCCCGACATCTCCGGCTGCCTGGGCAAGACCACGCCCGGCGGACGCAAACTGGCCACCGACACGGACTTCGCCGCCGCCCTGCTCGACGAAGCCTTCACCGGCGTGGTCCAGGGCGCCGCCTTCGCCATGAGCCCGCATATCCGCATCTCCACCGCCACCTCGGAAGCCGTGCTGGCCCGCGCCTGCGCGCGCATTGCCGAGTTCTGCGCTGGGCTGCGCTAGGGGAAGCAAGCAGCGCTTTTTGAAAAAAGCGCGCAAAAACTTTTATAAATCTGGGGCATGGGCTTTGGCGCGGCCACAGCGCATGCCCCAGAGTCACAAAAGTTTTTTGGTTCTTTTTTTCAAAAAAGAACTGCTTCCTACCAACGGTTGATTCTCCAAAGGCCGACGCCACATCTGCCGGACCAAAAACCCGGAGGATCGAATGAACACTTTATATCACGCACACGGCCACGCCACAGGCGGGCGCACGGGCGATGGCGCCACGGATGACGGCCGCGTGGCGGTGCATCTCAGCACGCCCAAGGAGCTGGGCGGCGACGGCGGCCCCGGCACCAACCCGGAGCAACTCTTCTCCATCGGCTATTCCGCGTGCTTCCTCGGTGCGCTGAAATTCGTCGCCGGCAAGGAGCATGTCAAAATCCCACCCGAGGCGAAAGTGTCGGCGGATATCGGCATCGGCCCGCGCGATGATGGCGCCGGATTCGGCATTACGGCGGCGTTGACCGTTTCCGTGCCGGGGCTGGAGCGTAAGGTGGTGGAGGATTTGGTGCAGAAGGCGAATATCGTCTGCCCGTATTCCAACGCCATCCACAAAACGGTGGATGTTAAACTGACCGTTGTGTGATCGCCCCCGATGACGGAACCGCGTAACAAAGGGGAGTGGTGGAGCCAAGCGGAATCGAACCGCTGACCTTCTGCATGCCATGCAGACGCTCTACCAATTGAGCTATGGCCCCGATGGAGGCCGCATATAGACCGGGCTTCGCATCGGGATCAAGGGGGTGGAAGCCATTAGTGTTTATGGTAAGGCTCAACTGGCGCCGGGTTAGCACAGTGGTAGTGCAGCGGTTTTGTAAACCGAAGGCCGGGGGTTCAAATCCCTCACCCGGCACCAGCTTTTTCCTCGCAGGACCCCATGATTATCTCCGCGCCGCGACTGTTTTTAGAGGGTGCGTTTTCCGGCCCCGGCGCGGTGGAGGTCGAGAACGGGCGCATTTTACGGATTTATGACAGAGATGTGGAGGCAGACATTCGCCTCACGCATGGCTTCTTGTCGCCGGGGCTGATCGACCTGCACAATAACGGTGCGTTCGGGGTGGATTGCGCCAGCGCCAGCCCGGCGGGGTGGGATACTTATATTACTGGCCTGGCCGCGTGCGGCGTTACCTCCGTGCTGCCCACGGTCATCACCGCCCCCCTGCCCGCTTTGGCCGAGGCCGCCGCCCGTGTGGAGGTGGCAATGGCGCGGCACGGGGCGATTCTCGGGCTGCATCTGGAAGGCCCGTTTCTGAGCTTTGCCCGGCGCGGCGCGCATCAGGCGGCATGGCTGCGCGCGCCGGACACCGCTGCCATCGAGTCGCTGCTGGCCATGGGCCCGGTGCTGCGGCTGGTCACGCTGGCGCCGGAGCTGCCGGGGGCGCTGGAGGCCATCGCCCGGCTGGCAGCGGCCGGGGTGGAGGTGTCGCTGGGCCACACGGACGCTGACGCCGCCCAGATGCGCGCCGGGGCCGATGCCGGGGCGCGCATGGTCACGCATGTCTTCAACGCGCAGTCCGCCCTGGGCCACCGCGCCCCGGGCGCACCGGGCGTGGCGCTGACGGATGCCCGGCTGTTCCCCTGCCTTATCGCCGACGGCGTGCACGTGGACCCCGCCGTGCTGGCCCTCGCCTTCGCCGCCTGCCCGCGTGCGGTTGCGGTGACGGATTCGATCCTGGTCGCCGGGCTGGAGCCAGGGGCGGAGCAGGAATTTGGCGGCGCACCGGTGCGGCTGGGGCCGCAAGGCGTGGGCCTGCGCGCCGACGGCACGCTGGCCGGCGCAGGCATCACGCTGGATGAAGGCATCAGGCGGATGATCGCGGCAGGCATCGCCCCCGAAACCGCTTTGGCCTCCGCCACGCTGCGCCCCGCCACGGCACTGGGGCTGACGGATCGCGGGCGCATCGCCCCTGGCGCACGGGCGGATTTGGTCTGGTGGGGTGATGATTTCACCGTCCGCCAGGTGTGGACCGCAGGCCAGCCGCACGCGGCCCAGAAGCAGCCGCGCGGCACCGAAGCTGCACGGCACGACCTGGCCGACCTGGACGAACGCCCGACGCTGGACATCGTCCAGGCGTTTCTGGCCCAGGAGGCAGCCGCCCAACGCGCGCTCACCGCCGTGGCCCCTGCCCTGGCCGCCCTGGCCGACGCCGTGGCCGCCAAAATGCAATCCGGCGGGCGTCTGTTCTACGCCGGCGCGGGAACCTCCGGGCGGCTCGGCTTCCTCGACGCGGTGGAATGCGGCCCCACTTTCGGCATCCCGGAGGGCGTCATCATCCCCCTCCTGGCCGGCGGCGCGGGCGCATTCGTCCAAGCGGCGGAAGGGGCCGAGGACGACACCGAAGCCGCCGCGGCTGCCCTGCGCGCCCACAGCTTCACCGCCGCCGACGCGCTGGTGGGCATCGCCGCCTCCGGCGCCACGCCCTTCACCCTGGCCGCCGTGCGCGCCGCGCGCGCCCTCGGCGCACTCACCGGGGCCATCGTCAACAACCCCGGCAGCGCTTTGGCGGAGGCCGCCGAGATCGCCGTGCAAATCGCCTCCGGGCCGGAAGTGATTGCGGGATCGACTCGCCTCTCCGCCGGAACCGCGCAGAAAATCGCGCTCAACACGCTCTCCTCCACGGTCATGATCCGGCTCGGCAAGGTTTTCGGCCCCTACATGGTGGATATGCGCGCCACCAACGCCAAACTCCGCCGCCGCGCCGTGCGCATGACGGTCGAAATCACCGGCGCCAGCGAAGAAGAAGCTGGAAATGCGCTGCAAGCGGCCAATATGCATGTGAAGACAGCGGTGGCGATGCTGCGCCTGGGCCTCACGGCAAAAGCAGCAGCGCAACGGCTTGAACTAACCAAAGGGGCTTTACGGCAGGCGTTAAAAATTCAAGACTGACGCTCGCAGACAAGGATGGGCAGTGGCCAGCAAGCTTATCACCTTCGCCAAGGCGGTTGACGACTTCATCATCGACCGGTTGTTGCAGCCGGGGATTAATCGCGCCGACTGGCATCTGGGCATCCCGGCCACCACCGTGGCGCGCGTTTGCACGGTGCTGGGGGCGGGCATCGGCATCATCTGGCTGCACCGGTTCGACTATTTCCCCAGCATGGAATTTTACCAGGACGCGCTGTGCCTGGGCATCATGGTCATCGCCGCCCATCTGCAAATCAACGCCCACCAATCGCGCGCGCCCAAACGCCCGGCGCTGATGCCCGCCATTCGCGCCACCGGCCTGTTCTGGCGCAGCGCCTGGCTGGTGGACATCGCCCTCTTCCCCTCGCAATGGCCCGTTGAGGCGCATGGCGAGCTGACCATCAACTTCATGTGGACCTTCCTGGTGATCCTGCCCTATTGGATCATCTGCTGCCGCCCGCCGCCGCCGCCCGAGGAACGCCGCGTGGGCGTGTTCGTCCCGGTCACCATCTCCGCGCGCTAGGGCCCGGCGGCAATCTGGCTTATAATTAACGCCAGACCCGTCCAGGAGACCCCGAATTGAAAACACCGGCCCCGCTGCAAAAACTCCCCCTCGATAAACTCTCCCGGCTCAACGACCAGATCGCCATCCGCTCCAACCAGATCTTCGCCACCATGGGCTTCTTCTGGTTCTGCCTCGTCTTCTCGCTGCTGCCGCTCAAATGGCCGGCCACCATGCCCTTCGTGCAATATGCCAGCTCCGGCGTGCTCCAGCTCATCGCCCTGCCGCTGCTCGGCGTCGGCACCCTGCTGGCCGCCCGCTCCTCGGACAAACTGGCCAAGGAACAGCACGACGCCGTGATGGAGACCGTCACCGACATGCACATCCTGATGACCGAACTGCACCAGCTCCACCTGGAACTCACCGCCAAAGTCACCGAAGTTCTGGACGCGCAGGATGACGCGGAGGCGTCGTAAGGAAAAATAAGGCCAGGGGCTTTGCCCCTGGACCCCACGAACGGAAGCGCCGTTCGATCCGCAATAGGTTTTAAAAAAGGGCCTCGCCTGCACAGGAGTTTAAAACTCCCAGCAGACGAGGCCCTTTTTTAAAACCTAATATTCGCCAATCCAAGGGCGCTGCCCTTGGTGGGGGTCCAGGGGGCAAAGCCCCCTGGCCTTACTTTTCCTTACCGCGCTGCCTTCGCCTCCCGGCGGCGGCGGGTCAGCACGAACTCGGTGTAGCCATTGGGCTGCACGCGGCCTTCAAACACCAGCTCGCAGGCGGCGGCGAAGGCGGGGCCGTCATAGCCGGGGGCCAGCGGCTTGTATGCCGGGTCGCCCGCGTTTTGCTTATCCACCACCAGCGCCATGCGCTTCAGGGTTTCCATCACCTGGTCCTTATGGGTGATGCCGTGATGCAGCCAGTTGGCGATGTGCTGGGAGGAGATGCGCAGCGTGGCGCGGTCTTCCATCAGGCCGACATCGTGGATGTCCGGCACCTTGGAGCAGCCGACGCCCTGGTCGATCCAGCGCACCACGTAGCCCAGCAGGCCCTGGGCGTTATTGTCCAGCTCCTGCTGAATTTCCTCCGGGTTCCAGTTCGGCCGGTCGGCCAGCGGGATGGTCAGCAGGTCCGCCAGCTTGGCGGGCGGACGGGTCTTCAGCTCCTCCTGGCGGGCAAGCACGTCCACCAGATGATAGTGCAGCGCGTGCAGCGTGGCGGCGGTGGGGGACGGCACCCAGGCGGTGTTGGCGCCCGCCTTCGGGTGGGCGATCTTCTGCTCCAGCATGGCGGCCATCATGTCGGGCGCAGCCCACATGCCCTTGCCGATCTGCGCATGGCCTTGCAGCCCGCATTCCAGACCGAAATCGACATTGCGATCCTCGTAGGACTTAATCCAGGGCTGCTTTTTAATCTCGTCCTTGCGGATGAACGCGCCCGCCTCGATGGAGGTGTGGATTTCATCGCCGGTCCGGTCGAGGAAGCCGGTATTGATGAAGAACACGCGGGACTTCGCGGCCTCGATACAGGCCTTGAGGTTCACCGAGGTGCGGCGTTCCTCATCCATGATGCCCATTTTAATCGTATTGGCGGGCAGGCCCAGCAGCGTTTCCACCGCGCCGAACAGCGCCACGGCATTGGCCACTTCTTCCGGCCCATGCAGCTTGGGCTTCACGATATAGATCGAGCCCTTGCGCGAATTTTTGGCCAGCTTCAGGTCCTGGGCAGCGATCATCGAGGTGATCACAGCGTCAATCACGGTCTCCGGCAGATCCTTGCCGTCCAGGGTGATCGCGTCGGTCAGCATGTGGTGGCCGACATTGCGCACCAGCATCAGCGAGCGGCCATGCAGCGTCAGCATGCCGCCGCCCGGCGCGGTGTACACGCGGTCCTCGTTCAGCTTGCGCTCAAAGGTCTTGCCGTTCTTCTCCACCGGAGCAGAAAGCGTACCGTTCATCAGGCCCAGCCAGTTGCGATAGACGTCCACTTTGTCCTGCGCATCCACGGCGGAAACGCTGTCCTCGGCATCCATGATCGCGCTGATCGCCGATTCCAGAATGATATCGGCCACCCCGGCGGCGTCATCCTTGCCGATGGCGTTCAGCGGGTTGATCACCAGCTCGGCATGCAGATTATGGTTCTTCAGCAGAATAGCCGTGGGGTTGGCCGGCTCCCCAACAAACCCCGCAAACTTGGCCGCATCCTTCAGCCCGACTTCCCCGCTGGGCAGCGAGACGGCGAGATGGCCATTGCGTACGCGGTAAGCCTGGGCATCCACATGGCTGCCATTGGCGAGCGGGAAGTTGGCATCCAGGAACTCACGGCCCCGCGCCACCACCTGGCCGGCGCGGACCTTGTTAAACCCCTTGGTCTTCTCCGCACCCGCCGTCTCCGGCAGCGCGTCGGTGCCGTAGAGCGCGTCATACAGGCTGCCCCAGCGCGCATTGGCGGCGTTCAGCGCGTAGCGGGCGTTGCTCACCGGCACCACCAGCTGCGGCCCGGCGATGCGGGCAATCTCGTCATCCACATTCGCCGTATCCACGGCAAACGCCGCCGGATCGGGGAGCAGATAGCCAATCTCGCGCAAAAACGCCTCATACGCGGCGGCGTCATGCGCCTGGCCCTTATGGGCCACGTGCCAGGCATCGAGCTTGGCCTGCAGCGCATCACGCTTGGCCAGCAGCGCGGCGTTGGTGGCGGAGAATTTTTGCAGCAGCGCGGCAAAACCGTCCCAGAACGCGCCCGCCTCAAGCCCGGTGCCGGGCAGCGCCTCTTGCACCACAAAGTCATAAAGGACGCTGGCGACGCTGAGGCCGCTGGCTTGGGTTCTGGCTTCGGACATGGTTTTGGGCTCCTAAAATTCGTCGGCATGGAATGCCGCAAGGGGGGGATGAAAAGCAAGAGGCTGGGGGTTAGGCCAGGACTTCAATTTGGGCAGGGTCCGCCGGGCCGGAGACCTTCACATAACGCGCCCAGGCCGCGCCGGGGCCGTTCCAGGTAAAGGGCGCGTCCGTCTCGGCGAGTTCAACCCAGCTGGCGCCATCAATGGAGACGCTCAGACTTTGGGCCGGGGCGGTGTGGTGCAGGCGGATTTCACGAATGGTGGCGATGGCGCCGAGGTCGAGCACCGTGCCCCCCGCCTGGGTGCTGCCTTGCCAGGCCTGGGCCAGCAGGTTCGGCCAGAAATCGGCGAGGCTACGGTCCTCGACGGCGTTAATCTCGTTGATGAAGCCGTTCAGCCCCTCGCCCGCCGCGAGGTCGCCCCATAATTGCTGGCCGGAAAAATTGCCCTTCAGCCCCCGGGCGACGCGCTCGTTAAACGCCTGCTCGGAGCGGAAGGCGTAATGCTGGACCACGGCTTTGGCGAAAATCGCCGCCTGCCGGGGCGGATGGCGGACAAACGCCGCGGAGGCCGCGGGGAAGCCGGTGTAATAATCGCGCATGTCCTCGCCCAGCACGTTCACGGCGCGGATGTCTCTGTCGGTATATCCCCCCAGCTGGTGGATGAACGAGGCGTCCTCGCCCTGATGGCGCAGCCTCGGGTCGTCAAAGAGGAAACTGCGCGAGACATGCTTGGTAAACGGATGAAGCTCGGCCGAGCGGCGCGTAAAGGCGCTAAGCACCGGCGCATCGGGCGGGGTGGCGTGGCCGTTGGGGCCAAAAAACACCCAGTTGAACATGACGCTGTCGGCCACCGGCGCAAACGGCGCGATGAACTCCGCGATGCTCTGGCCACGCGGCAGGCGGAGGAATTCATCCAGGTCGAGGAAGCTGATCCACTCGGCCTCATGGCGGTCATGCTCCAGAAAATGCAGCAGCATCCGGCGCTGCTCGCCCTGGGCCGCGTGGTGGCGGAAGGTGACGAAAGGCGCCGGGCCCTGGGTGAAGGGCAGCACCGCCTGGTAAAGCGGGCGCGGATCGTCGTCGTTACAGTACATATAGACATGCTCGAACCCGAGGGCGCGGTGGTAATTCAACCACTCCACGGCGTAGCGCGTTTCCCACCGCGCGCAGGTGGCGATGACGAAGCGGTATTTAAACGTCATGGGCGGGGCAATTCCGGGAGGCTCCAGCACACGGCGGCACAGCGTTCCTCGTTCAGGGTGGCGGCCACCCAGGTTAATTCTGCGTCACGATCCTTGGCCGGAAAGCCCCAGCCGCACAAGCCCCTTGCGGCTTGGGGTTATTTAGGTCATCAACGTAGAGAGGTGTTCGAACAAGAGCAATTTGCGCCCAATTGGGCCGATTTCGCCGTTTGAGCCCTAAGTTACCCACATGGCCGGCGCAAGCTGGCCGACGAGATCAAGGACCGATGACCGCTCTGCCGACTGACAACTATACTTCCTGCTCGGCAATGGCGTGGCTCCGGTCTGCCCCCCCTTCGTATTCACCCAATCATCGCGGCGCCACGGCCTTGAGAGCCAACATATTCGTATGGCTACAGGCTGGCGGCCCGCATCGGAGCTCCCTTTTTTATGACGAAAAAACTACTCATCGACGCCAGCCACGCGGAAGAGACGCGCGTGGTGGTACTGGACGGCAACCGGCTTGAAGACTTCGACGTCGAGACCGCCAACCGCAAGCAGATCAAAGGCAATATCTATCTCGCCAAGGTAATCCGGGTTGAACCCAGCCTGCAGGCGGCGTTTGTTGAATATGGCGGCAACCGCCACGGCTTCCTGGCCTTTGGTGAAATCCACCCGGATTATTACCAGATCCCCGCCGCCGACCGGGCCAAGCTGCTCGCCTTGCAAGCCGAGGACGAAAAGCAGGAAGCCCGCGCCGACGACGCTGCGGACGAGCAGGACGAACTGAGCGAAACCTCCTGGGCCGGCGGCGCGGAATCCACCGAGTCTGAAGCCGCGCCGGAAGCCGCTGAGGACGAGCCCGAAGCGCAGGCGCTACAGGTCACGGCCATCGAGATCATCTCCGCCCCGCCGCCGGAAGAGGTGACGGAAGTCGCGGCCGCCGAAACGCCGGAATCCCAAGCCGCCGAGGAACTGGCCGCCGAGCTGGCCGAAACCGCCTGGGCAGGCGGTGCGGAATCCGTGGATCTGGAGCAAGCCGCCCCCGGCGAGGCCCAGGCCGAACCCGCCCCCGAAGCCCCCGCCCCGGAATCCCTGGGCGGTGACGGCGACGACGCCGCCGAAGCGCGCGAGCGCCGCCAGCGCCAGCGTTTCCTGAAAAACTACAAAATCCAGGACGTCATCCATCGCCGCCAGATCATGCTGATCCAGGTGGTGAAGGAAGAGCGCGGCAATAAAGGCGCTGCCCTCACCACGTATCTCTCCCTGGCCGGTCGCTTCTCCGTGCTCATGCCGAACTCGCCTTCCGGCGGCGGCGTGTCGCGTAAAATCACCTCCGTGGCGGACCGCCGCCGCCTGAAGGAAGCCGTGGCCGAGCTGGAAGTGCCGGACGGCATGGGTCTCATCGTCCGCACCGCCGGCGCCAACCGTCCCAAGCCCGAGATCAAGCGCGACTGCGAATACCTGCTCCGCCTGTGGGACGACATCCGCGAGCGCACCTTCGAATCCACCGCCCCGGCGCTGATTTACGAAGAAGCCAGCCTGATCAAACGCACCATCCGCGACGTCTACACGCGCGACGTGGAGGAAGTGCTGGTGGACGGCGCAGAAGGCTTCCACGCGGCGCGCGACTTCATGCGCATGCTGATGCCGACCCACGCCAAAAAGGTGCAGCTGTGGACCGAAGGCCAGCCGCTCTTCGCCCGCTACCAGGTGGAAGCGCAGCTCGACGCCATGCTGAACCCCACCGTGCAGCTGCGCTCGGGCGGCTACATCGTCATCAACCAGACCGAGGCGCTGGTCGCCATCGACGTCAACTCCGGCCGCTCCACGCGCGAGCGCAGCATCGAGGACACGGCGCTGCGCACCAATCTGGAAGCCGCCGAGGAAGTGGCCAAGCAGTTGCGCATGCGCGACCTCGCCGGGCTGATCGTCATCGACTTCATCGACATGGAAGTGCGCAAGAACAACGCAGCCGTTGAGCGCAAGCTGAAAGACTCGCTGAAGAACGACCGCGCACGCATCCAGGTCGGCAGCATCAGCCATTTCGGCCTGATGGAAATGAGCCGCCAGCGCCTGCGCCCCTCGCTCACCGAGGCGTCGCTGGTGGTGTGTCCGCATTGCGCGGGCATGGGCCATATCCGCAGCGCCGAGAGCGCCGCGCTGCACATCCTGCGCGCCATCGAGGACGAGGGCGCCAAGTTCCGCTCCGCCGAGATCGTCGTCTCCCTGCCGCCGGAAATCGCCTTCTACCTGTTCAACCACAAGCGCGAACGGCTCTTGAGCATCGAGACGCGCTACGCCATGCGCGTGGTCTTCTCGCCGGACGGTGCGCTGACCGGCACGAACTTCCGCATCGAAAAGACCAAGACCCAGACTGCCCCCCTGCCGGTGGCCCCGCCAGCACCCATCACCCCTGAGCGCGTCGCCGCCACCCTGCCGCCGGAAGAGGCGGAGGAGCAGGACGACGAGCAGGATGCCGACGCGCCCAACGCAAACGACACCCCTGAAGAGGGCGAGCGCAAGCGCCGCCGCCGCCGCCGCCGTGGCAAACGCCGTGGCGAAAACGGCACGGACGCCCCCGCCACCCCGGAAGGCACCGGCGAATCGCCGTCCGAACCGGGCGACGAGCAGCCGACGGAAATCGACATGGTCCTGGCCGCCGAACTCGGCGAACCGGGCGAGGAAGAAGCTCCCGCCACCACCGAGGAACCGGCCCGCCGCCGCCGCTCACGCGGTGGCCGCCGCCGCCGTGGGTCTGAGGGCGACGCCGCCCCCGCCGAAGAGACCGCCCCGGCTGCGCCCGTGTATGCCGAACCGGTCTACGCCGACATCGCGGATATTTTTGAAGCCGCCGAACGCGCCGAGGAAGAAAAAGCCCGCGCCCGCGATCTGGCCCGCCAGGCCGCGCAAGCCGCCCCGGCTCCCGAACCCGAGGTGACTGAACCCCCGGCAGCGCCGCAAGCCCCGGAAGCCGCCCCCCCGGCGGAGTCCGTGGTCAAACCCATCCTCATCGGCCAGGCTGACGTGCCGGTGGTGGAGAAAAAACGCGGCTGGTGGCGCCGCTAAAATCGCCATCCCGTCCTTGATCGGCGTATAATAACGCGGGTTAAGGACGGGAGCCGCCGCCCGGCTTGAAATGAAATCGAATCGGACGAATCTATGCGGTGCGTGGTTTGCTAACCACTTTCAGGAGCGAATATTCACATGGCTTACACCCCCGACGGCAATTCCTACCGCACAGCGCAATCAGGCTACGCCACATCCGGCACGGCAGCGCTCGATGAAGGCCTGCGCGCCTACATGCTGCGCGTTTATAACTGGATGTCCTCCGGCCTGGTGATGACCGGGCTCATCGCCTACGCCATCTCGCACACCTCCCTCATCAACGCCTTCTACCCGCAGGTGCAGCTGGCCGACGGCTCTTACGTCAACGAGCCCTCGATCCTGGCCTACATCGCCATCTTCGCGCCGCTGGTCTTTGTCATGGTGCTCAGCTTCGGCGTGAACAAGCTCTCCACCACGGCGGCACAGGCACTGTTCTGGGGCTTCTGCGCGGCCATGGGCGCCAGCCTCACCAGCATCTTCCTGGTCTATACTCAGACCTCCATCGCCGAAGTCTTCTTCATCACCGCCGGCACCTTCGCCGGCACCAGCCTCTACGGCTACGTGACCAAGAGCGACCTCACCCGCATGGGCAGCTTCCTTATGATGGGCCTCATCGGCATCATCATCGCCATGCTGGTGAACATCTTCTTCCACTCCCCCGCCGTGGCCTTCGCCATCAGCATCCTCGGCGTGCTCATCTTCGTCGGCCTCACCGCCTATGACACGCAGCGGATCAAAACCAGCTACCTGCAATACGGCGCCTCCTACGGCGTGGAAATGGCCAGCAAACGCGGCGTGTACGACGCGCTGACGCTGTATTTGAACTTCATCAACCTGTTCATGTTTTTGCTGCAGCTGTTTGGGCAGCGGAATAATCGCTGAAGGCCAGGGCTCTGCCCTGGACCCGCCGGGGCCTGAGGCCCCGGACCCCCGTTAATTAGAAACGGCGCCCCATGTAAAAGGGCGCCGTTTTTTGCCCCTGAAGCCGCCAACACCCCCAATTAACAGAAGTTTTTTGGTTCTTTTTTTCAAAAAAGAACCGCTTCCTACCTCTCTAATACGGCAAGCATCTCAACCCATTCCCGCTTAGAAAGCCCACTCCCCGCCTGTTCCACGGCCTCCCCCGCCAGCATCTTCTTCAACACCGCCAGCATCTTGGCCGAGAACGTCACCGCCCCCAGCCGATAGTCGGTGAATGCGCCGTAGGAGAGCGGCACCCAGGCTTTCACGGTCTCCATCATCGCCTCGGCGTAAACCCGGATTTCGTATTGCGCGTGGCTATCGGCCCGCAGCCGGAGGAAGTGGAACAGGTTGTGCAGGTCGGTCTTCCAGTACCACTGCGTATAGGTATTCAGCGTCAGGTTCATCCGCGCCAGCTCGCGCGCCAGGCCGATGCCGTCCTCGTCCAGCATTTCCTCGTAGTGGCCGTAGGTCTGCTCGGCGTCCTCGCGCAGCAGGTTGAGCACGCGCTGGGCGGTGGGCGCATCCAGCACATCGCCCCTGCCCTGCCGGTTATCGGTGGACTGCGCCGCCAGGTTTTCCGGCGAGGGGATGTAATAGTCCTTATCCAGGATCGAGTACCGCGCCGAATACTCATTCACATTCGCCGTGCGATGCCGGATCCACTGCCGCGCCACAAAGATCGGCAGCTTCACGTGGTACTTAATCTCGCACATCTCAAACGGCGTGGAGTGGTAGTGGCGCATCAGGTAGCGGATCAGCCCCTCATCCTCCAGCGCCTTGCGCGTGCCCCGGCCGTAGGAGACGCGCGCCGCCTGCACCACGGCGGCATCGTCGCCCATGTAATCCACCACGCGGATGAAGCCGTGGTCGAGCACCGGCACGGCGGTAAACAGCATGGCCTCCAGCGCCGGCACGGTGGCGCGCAGGGTGGGCGAGCTGTTCGCCCGCGCGGTCTCGATTTCGGTTTGCTGTTCCGGGGTCAGGGTCATGAAGGTCTCTCTTTCATATCCCTCATAACCCGCCTATATAGGTCGTGCCAGCTTGCTGGCTATGGCGATAAACGGTGCGTGGAATAATCGTTGTGGACCCGGGGGCGGTACCCGGCGCCTCCACCAATTTTTCCTGGGAAACCAGGGAACTCTGGGGGCGAAATAGGCTCGACACGCGTGGTAAAGACCCATCTTTTGCTCGGCATTGTACCGCCGTTATCGGGCTATATTATAAATGCGAACGATAACAACGTAGCATTCGCGGTCGCTGCCTAAACAGCAGCTAAGCGCGGTCCGGGGGGTACCGGGCAACAGAAACCCCCCACTTTCGTGCTAATCAGGTTTCACCCTCCCGGTAATCCAGCCGGGACTCGAGGAGCCTGAAATGTCCCAGACTGAACAAGCCCGCATATTCGCCACCCTGACGGCGCAAGAGGGCAAAGCCGATGCCCTGCGCGAGATGCTGACCGGACTCGTATCCGCCACGCTGACCGAGCCCGGCTGCCTGCATTACATCCTGCACGAAGACCCTAGCGCCCCCGGAAATTTTTATTTCTTTGAGGCCTACCAGAATCAGGCCGCCTTTGACGCGCATCTGAGCTCGCCCCACCTTACCGAAGCTGCGGCCAAATTGGGCACATTGCTCAGCAAACCGCCGCATGTCGCCGTGACAAAATTCCTCGCCGGAAGCTAGACGAAAAAAAAGGCGGCGCACGAAGCGCCGCCAAGTTTAGGGAGGAAACGTCCAAGAAAGCAGGAGAGCAAGCTCATCCTGCTGCACAATGATTAAGGTATTATGAAGCTCAGCCACAACAAATTTTTCCGCAGTGCAGCAATGCTAAATTGCGGGCTTTATGAACTTTTTTTCATTACCATACATACAAACAAGCTTACCTGCACAATACTGCATCGTTCACTCAGGCAAAAGCACGATTACTGCGGCCTGCGCGGCAATCCCCTCGCCTCTTCCGGTAAAACCCAGCCGCTCGGTGGTGGTCGCCTTCACGGAAATCTGGCCGACATCCACCCCCAGCAGCTCCGCCAGCCGGGCGCGCATGGCGGGAGCGTGCGGCGTTATCTTCGGGCGCTCGCAGATCAGCGTAATATCGGCATTGGCCAGCCTGCCGCCCCGCGCCGCGATGCGCTCCGCCGCATGGCGCAAAAACCGCGCGCTGTCGGCATCCTTCCAGGTGTTTTCCGACGGCGGAAAATGCCGCCCGATATCGCCTTCCGCCAACGCGCCATAAATCGCGTCGCACAGTGCATGAATCCCCACATCCGCATCCGAATGCCCGGCCAGCCCCAGCTCATAAGGCACGGTGACGCCACAGATAATCATGGGCCGATCCGCCGCCATGGCGTGAACGTCAAAGCCGGTGCCGATGCGCGGGATCATGCCTACTCCTTAATGCCGTTGGCGCTGATGTGGCCGGGCCGGGCAGTCGCGTCAACCTTTGTACAGTTATAAGGCGCACCACCGATTGCGCGGGGCGCGAGGGGGCGGTAGTTTGCACAAATCATGAGCAATTCCTTCTCCCCCCTCATTGCGCCGATCACGCTGGGCCACGGCAAAACGGCGGTGACGCTGGCCAGCCCGGTGATTCTGGCGCCGCTTTCCGGCGTCACGGACCTGCCTTTCCGCGCGCTGGTCAAATCGCAGGGTGCGGGCATGGTGGTCTCGGAGATGATCGCCTCCTGGGCGATGGTGCGCGAGAACCGCAACACCCTGCGCATGGCCGAGGTGGAAGCCGGCGGCGGCCCGTCCGCCGTGCAGCTCGCCGGCTGCGAGCCGGACGCCATGGCCGAAGCCGCGCGCATCGCGGTGGCCAACGGCGCGGACCTCATCGACATCAATTTCGGCTGCCCGGTGAAAAAAGTCGCCGTCGGCCAGTCCGCCGGCTCCGCCCTGATGCGCGATGAAGTCCTTGCCGGCAAAATCCTGGAAGCCACCGCCCGCGCCGTGGACGTCCCGGTGACGCTGAAAATGCGCATGGGCTGGGACCATAACAGCCTCAACGCCCCGGTTCTCGCGCGCATCGCCGAGGAATCCGGCATCACCCTGATCACCGTGCATGGCCGCACCCGCCAGCAATTCTACGAAGGCATCGCGGACTGGGATTTCGTCGCCGGAGTAAAGAGCGCCGTGCGCCTCCCCGTCATCGTCAACGGCGACATCACCACCGAGCTGAAGGCTGAGACCGCCCTGCGCCGCTCCGGCGCCGACGGCGTGATGATCGGCCGCGGCGCCTATGGCCGCCCCTGGTTCCTCAAGCAGGTCACGGACTACCTCCTCACCGGTGAGCTGACCACCGCCCCCAGCCTGGCCGAGCAAAAAACTATTTTACTCCGCCATTATGCCGCCATCCGCGCGCATTTCGGCGAGCGCTCCGGGGTGCGCCTCGGGCGCAAACACGTCTCCTGGTACAGCCACGGCCTGCACGGCTCCGCCGCCTTCCGCGCCCAGATGAACCGGCTGGATGACGGCGCCGCCGTCGAAGCCCTCATCGACGCCTTCTACGACCCCCTCATCGAATCCGGCTTCGTCCGCCAGGATGAAATGGCGTCCGTGGCCCTGGCGGCATGACAACGCGCGGGGATGGCGGGGCGGCCGCGCGCGGAAACATCGCGCATCGCAGGGGCTCCGTGCGATGAGCGGCCTGCGCCGCGCCTTCGGCATCGGCAAACGCACCCCCCGTGCGCCGCGCGAGATCGGCGTCGACCCGGCCCACATCCTCGCTGCCCTGCCGCTGGCCGTGGTGGTGCTCGACGAGCACGACGTCCTCTGCTCCGTCAACTACGCCGCCGAGGAGTTCTTCGGCTCGTCCAAGGCGCTGATGCTGAACACCAATCTCGGCGACATCCTGCCCCTCGACCACCCGATCTTCCTGGTGCTGGAGCGTGCCCGCCGCCACGGCCTCACCGTGGCCGAACACGACATGATCCTGGAAGGCCCGCGCCTGGCCCGCCGTGGCTGCACGGTGCAGGCCGCCCCGCTGCTGGAAATGCCGGGCTTCATCGTCCTCACCTTGCAGGACGAATCCGCCGCGCGCGCGCTGGACCAGCAAATGTCCGCCCGCAACGCCGCGCGCAGCATCACCGGCATGGCCGCCATCCTGGCGCATGAGGTGAAAAACCCGCTTTCGGGCATTCGCGGCGCCGCCCAGCTGCTGGAAACCAGCGCCCCGCCGCAGGACCGCGAGCTTGCCGTGCTCATCCGCGAGGAAGCCGACCGCATCCGCGCCATGGTCGAGCGCATGGAAACCTTCGGCGAGAAGAAGCTGGAGCGTCAGGCGGTGAACATCCACCGCGTGCTGGAGCATGTGCGCAAGCTCTCCGGCTCGGGCTTCGCCGCGCGCATCAAATTCATCGAATCCTACGACCCCAGCCTGCCGCATGTGCACGGCAACCGCGACCAGCTCATCCAGCTCCTGCTCAACCTCATCAAAAACGCCGCCGAATCCATCGCCAGCATGGACCGCCAGGACGGCGAGATTCACATCTCCACCGGCTTTTCGCGCGGCGTGCGGCTCACCGCGTCGTCGGGGCGCACCCGCGCTAACCTACCCCTCTTCGTCTCCATCCGCGATAACGGCCCCGGCATCCCCGAAGACATCCGCCGGCATCTGTTCGAGCCCTTCATCACCACCAAAGCCACCGGCAGCGGGCTCGGCTTGGCGCTGGTCGCCAAAATCGTCGCCGATCATGGCGGGCTGATCGACGTGGAAAGCCGCCCCGGACGCACCGAATTCCGCATCAATCTGCCGGTGTTCGAGGAACCCCCCGAAAGTAACGCATAAAAATGACCCTCCCCACCGTCTTGATCGCCGATGACGACCGCTCCATCCGCACCGTGCTGACCCAGGCGCTGGGGCGTTCGGGCTATCAGGTGCGCACCACCGCCTCCGCCGCCACGCTGTGGCGCTGGGTGGAGGACGGCGAGGGCGACGTGGTCATCACCGACGTCATCATGCCGGATGAAAACGGCCTGGACCTCATCCCGCGCATCCGCCGCATCCGTCCGGAGCTGCCGGTCATCGTGATGAGCGCGCAATCCACCCTCACCACCGCCGTGCAGGCCACCCAGCGCGGCGCGTTCGATTACCTGCCCAAGCCCTTCGACCTCGGTGACCTGCTCGCCGTGGTGGACCGCGCGCTCAAACAGCCCACGCAGCTCAGCGGCCCGGCGGAAGCCCCCAAGCCCTCGCCCGACGACAATCTCCCCCTCATCGGCCGCAGCCCGGCGATGCAGGAAATCTACCGCATCATCGCCCGCCTCACGACCACCGACCTCACCGTGATGATCAACGGCGAATCCGGCGCCGGCAAGGAACTCGTCGCCCGCGCGCTGCATGATTACGGCCGCCGCCGCCAGGGCCCGTTCGTCGCCATCAACATGGCCGCCATCCCGCGCGAACTCATCGAGAGCGAGCTGTTCGGCCATGAGCGCGGCGCCTTCACCGGCGCCACCAACCGCCATGTCGGGCGCTTCGAGCAGGCCAATGGCGGCACGCTGTTCCTGGACGAAATCGGCGACATGCCGCCCGAGGCCCAGACCCGCCTGCTGCGCGTGCTCCAGGAAGGCGAGTTCACCACCGTCGGCGGGCGTCAGCCCATCCGCGCCAACGCCCGCATCGTCGCCGCCACTCACCGCGACCTGCGCGCCCTCATCCGCACCGGCCAGTTCCGCGAGGATTTGTTCTACCGCCTGAACGTCGTCCCCATCCGCCTGCCGCCTCTGCGCGAGCGGCCGGACGACATCCCCGTGCTCGCCCAGCACTTCCTCAACAAAGCCCAGAGCGAGGGCCTGCCGGTTAAAACCATCGACCCCGCGGCGATGGCCATGCTCTCCTCCTATCGCTGGCCCGGCAACGTGCGCGAGCTGGAAAACCTCATCCGCCGTCTCGCCGCCCTGGTGCCGCAACCGGTCATCACCGAGGCCATCCTGGCACAGGAACTCAGCGACTACGTCGCCTTCGAGGAAACCACCCCAGCGCCCAACGGCGACGAACCCGACACCATGGCCGCCGTGGTCGAGCGCCACATCGCCCGCCTGCTCGCCTCGCTGCGCGAAAGCGGCGAGGAAGGCGTGCTTTATGAACGCGCTTTGGCCGAGCTGGAACGTCCCCTGATCCGCATGACCCTGGCCGAAACCCGCGGCAACCAGATCCGCGCCGCCGCGCTGCTCGGGCTCAACCGCAACACGCTGCGCAAAAAGATCCGCGAACACGGCATCGGCGTGCAGCGCCGGGTGGGATAATGTCGTCGGGCTTCCACACCCCAGGCAGGTCCTGGACCGCCGCCGCCCTCGACATGATGCTGGGGCGCGTGGCCACGCTGCTGGTCGCCTCCATCACGCTCACGCTGGGCATCGCCTCCTTCGCCATCCTCGCCGGGCGGATCAAGTTCGGCACCCATTCCGGCGTCGCGGTGGGCATGATCGTCGCGGATTTCGCGGCCCTGCTGCTGCTTATCATCCTGCTGGTCGGGCGCGTCACGCGTGTGGTGCTGGAGCACCGGCGCGGCAAGGCGGGGGCGCGGCTGCATGTCCGGCTAGTGTTCCTGTTCGGCGGCGTGGCGGCGGTTCCCGCCATCCTGGTGGCCGTGTTCGCCATCGTCTTCTTCAATTTCGGCATCCAGGCCTGGTTCAACCAGCGTGTGCAAACCGCGCTGGACGAGAGCAACCAGGTCGCCCAGGGCTACCTCGCCGAACATAATAACGACATCCGGCTCGACGCCCTGGCCATGGCCAACGACCTCTCACAAAACGGCTCGGTGTTCTTCGGCGACCCCAACGAGTTCGCCTCCTACCTCGTCACCCAGGCCACCGTGCGCGGCCTCACCCAGGCGGTGATCTTCCAGCCCACGGACGGCTCCATCGTCGCCTCCGCCGGTCTGTTCTCCGGCATGGCTGCCTCGGTGCCGCCGAGCCGGGACATCTCCGAGGCTCAGGCCGGCCAAGTCCCGGTCATCAGCACGCCCGGCAGCACGGTGGAGCAGGCCGTCATCAAGCTCGACATCACGCCGCCGATGATGCTGATGATCGAAAAACCGATCGACCCCACCATCCTCGACCACGTGAACAAAACCCAGGAAGCGGTGGCCGAATACCAGCGCCTCTCCAAAAACCGCGCCGGATTAGAGGTCTCCTTCGCCCTGGTCATCGCCGTGCTGGCCCTGCTGGTGCTCTCCGCCCTGGTCGGCTTCGGCCTGGTCATCGCCAACCAGATCGCCCGGCCCATCGGCTACCTCATCCGCGCCGCTGAAAAAGTGTCCGAGGGCGACCTTGCCGTGCGCGTGCCCGAGCAGGTGAGCGGCGATGAAATGGCCGGGCTCTCGCGCGCCTTCAACCGTATGACGGCGCAGCTCGGCGCCCAGCGTGCCGAGCTGATGGACGTGAACGGCCAGCTCGACGAGCGCCGCCGCTTCACCGAGACTGTGCTGGCGGGCGTTTCCGCCGGCGTCATCGGGCTGGACCGCAAAGGCCGCATCGAACTGCCCAACCGCGCCGCCTCGGAATTGCTCCGTGTCGACCTGCTGCCGCAAATCGGTCAGAATCTCGCCCATATCGTGCCCGAATTTGCCCCCCTGATCGAAACCGTCATCGCCACGCCCGAGCGTCCGGCGACGGCGGAAATTGAACACGGCCCGGCGATGCACAAGCGGGTATTGCTCGTGCGCATCGGGGCGGAAATGAAGGCGGAAGTCCCCGATGGGTTTATCGTGACGTTCGACGACGTGACCGAATTGCTCTCCGCCCAGCGCAAAGCCGCCTGGGCCGATGTCGCGCGCCGCATCGCCCATGAGATCAAGAACCCCCTCACCCCCATCCAACTCTCCGCCGAGCGCCTGAAACGCCGCTTCGCCAAGGAGATCACCTCGGACCCCGAGGGCTTCACCCAATGCGCCGACACCATCGTGCGCCATGTCGGCGACATCGGCCGCATGGTGGACGAATTCTCCACCTTCGCGCGCATGCCCGCCCCGGTCATGCGCCCGGAATCGCTGGAGACCATCGCCCGCGAGGCCATGGTGCTGCAACGCGTGGCGCAGCCCAAAATCGAGTGGGAAGTGGTCATCGAGGCCCCCTTGCGCGCCGTATGCGACCGCCGCCTGCTCGGCCAGGCGCTCACCAACCTCCTGCAAAACGCCGCCGACGCCGTTTCCATGCGCAAAGGCGCCAAACACGTTACCCTGCGCCTCGCGGCAGACGGCGCGGACGCCGTGCTCAGCGTCACCGATGACGGCATCGGCCTGCCCGAGACCGATCGCGCAAAACTTACCGAACCTTATGTTACACATAAGCCCAAAGGGACTGGGCTTGGCCTTGCCATTGTGCGCAAGATCATGGAGGACCATGGCGGACACCTCGATCTGGAAGAAGCACCAGGCGGCGTCGGCGCCCAGGTCAGCCTTGTTCTGCCTGCCCTTTCCACGAACCCTCAGAAGGACGACATTAAGGAGTTGCCTGCACGATGACTGAAATCCTGATCGTCGATGACGAGCCGGATATCCGGCTCCTGGTCGAAGCGATTCTGCGCGATGAGGGCTTTGAAGCCCGGTCCGCCGGGAGTTCCGACGACGCCATCGCCGCTTACCGCGCGCGCCGGCCGAATCTGGTCATCCTCGACGTCTGGCTGCAAGGCTCCAAACTCGACGGCATCGGCATCCTGGAAGCGATGCACCAGGAAGACGCCAGCGTGCCCGTGGTGATGATCTCCGGCCACGGCACCATCGAGACCGCCGTCGCCGCGATTCAGCGCGGGGCTTACGACTTTATTGAAAAACCGTTCAACTCGGACCGCCTGCTGCTGGTCGTCCGCCGCGCCCTGGAAGCCGCCAAGCTGGCCGCGGAAAACGCCGAGCTGCGCCTGCGCGTGGGCAACCAGACGGAGCTGACCGGCGAGGGCCACGGCATCGCGGGCCTGAAATCCGCCATCGAGCGCGTCGCCCCCACCGGCTCGCGCGTGCTCATCACCGGCGCACCGGGCTCGGGCAAGGAGACCGTGGCGCGCATGATCCACGCCAAATCGCGCCGCCCGGAAGGCCCGTTCGTGGTGCTGAACTGCGCCATCCTGGCCCCGGAGCGCTTCGAGGCCGAGCTGTTCGGCGTCGAAGCCACCGCCACGCAACCCGGCAAAACCGGCGTGCTGGAACGCGCCCATGGCGGCACCCTGCTGCTCGACGAAATCTCCGACATGCCGCTGGAAACCCAGGGCAAAATCGCCCGCGTGCTGCAAGACCAAAGCTTCGAGCGCGTCGGCGGCGGCCAGCGCGTCAAGGTCGATATCCGCGTCCTCGCCTCCACCGCCAAGGACCTCTCCGCCGCCATCGCCGCCGGTCAGTTCCGCGAGGACCTCTACTACCGCCTCGCCGTAGTACCGCTGCGCGTCCCCTCGCTGAAGGAGCGCCGCGAGGACATCCCCGAACTCGCCGCCGACTTCCTCGCCCGCGCCGCCGAAACCTCCGGCCTGCCCGCCCGCACCCTGGCCTCGGACGCCATCGCCGCCCTGCAAGCGCATGACTGGCCGGGCAATGTCCGCCAATTGCGCAACGTCATGGACTGGCTGATGATCATGCGCTCCGCCGAGACCGACTGCTTCCACGCCGAGCACCTGCCCACCGAACTCTCCGCCCACGCCCCGCGCGCCTTGGCCATCGACCCGGCAGCCGACGTCATGGCCATGCCGCTGCGCGAGGCGCGCGACGTGTTCGAGACGCAGTATCTCCAGGCCCAGTTATTGCGTTTCGGCGGCAACATCTCCCGCACCGCGACGTTCGTAGGCATGGAACGCAGCGCCCTGCACCGTAAACTCAAACAGCTCGGCATCGGCGCGGATGAGAAGATCCAAGCCTAAACCATAATATCTTTGATATTGATGTAAATTTCAGGAAAGAAAGCAGCGCTTTTTTGCAAAAAAGCGCGCAAAAAACTCTTTCATTAATCTGGGGCGTGGGCTGTGAAGCTGTCGCCGCCCCCAGCTAACAGACATTTTTGGTTCTTTTTTTAAAGAACCGCCACTTATGTCAACCTGAAGCTACCGCTGCGTACGCCTAATAATTATCCAGGCCGCGCTTGCTTCGTCTCCAACCGCACCGGAATCGTAACCGTCGCGCGCAGACCGGGATAATTGTCACTCAGGGTGAGCGTGCCGTTATGCAGCTGCGCCACCGCCGCCACCAGCGCCAGTCCCAGGCCCGAGCCCGCCGTGGTGCGCGCGGATTCCGCCCGGAAAAACCGCTCCGTCGCGCGCGCCCGGTCTTCCGGCGCAATGCCCGGACCGCGATCGGCAACGCAAATCTCCACCGCCATCTCAAGCTGCTTCGCCGTGAACGAGATCGGCGCCCCGGCCGGCGAAAACTTCAAGGCATTATCAAGCAAGTTCGCCACCGCCTGCTGCACCAGCTCGCGGTCGCCGCGCACCAGCAGGCCGTTGTCGATGGAAGTCTCCAGCACCAGCCCGCGCTCCTCGGCCACGGCGCTGTAAAGCTCGTCGATATCCCGCAGCATGGGCGACAAATCCACCCCCGCAAACGCCGCCCGGCGCGAGCCCGCCTCAATTTCCGCAATGCGCAGCAACGCCTCAAACACGCCGACAATGCCGTCCAGATCCTGCGTCGCCCGCTCGATCGCCGAGCGCAACTCCTCCGGGCCCTGCGCATACAGCGAGGCATCTTCCAGCCGCGTACGCGCGCGCGTGATGGGCGTGCGCAGATCATGCGCAATGGCGTTGGAAACCTGGCGCACACCATCCATCAAGCGCGAGATGCGATCCAACATATCGTTGATAATTTCAGCAAGTTCGTCAAACTCATCGCCATCCCCGGTCTCCGGGATGCGGCGGCTGAGATCCCCTCCGGCAATGGCGCGCGTGGTGGTCGAAATATCGCGGATCATGCGCCGGAACAGCGAGCGGATGAGCAGTGCCCCGGCAACCCCCAGGATGGACATCAGCACCAGCGACCATAGCAGCCCATCGCGCAGCACGGCGCGCAGCTGGGTTCTGG
>Ga0181525_10000579_pt1 | contig 31658 bp, 24 predicted proteins | sample PEATcosm2014_Bin_48_FD_121100 | JGI IMG/M metagenome (GOLD analysis project Ga0181525, IMG submission 121100) | Peatland microbial communities from MTU Mesocosm Facility, Houghton, MI, USA - PEATcosm2014_Bin06_10_metaG | ecosystem: Environmental > Terrestrial > Soil > Wetlands > Peat | place... | reverse complement strand
GTCCTCCATGCGGAGAACTAGGATCTCGGCCGGCCGAAGCCCGCAGGCCGCTAGAATGTGCAGCACGAGATGTTCTCGTGGCTCTGCCTCCGACAAAAGCGCGCCGATCTCCTCCATGCTGAGGTAGCGGCGGCACACTGTTTTCCGTATCTTGGGCATTGCGAGCTTGCGCGCAGGATTCTTCGCGACCAGGTCTTCGTCAGCAGCGTAGTCAAACGAGGCCTTCACGTACATGCGAACCTTACGGACCGAAGATTTGCTATAGCCGTCTTCTGCCATCTGGTTCACTACCAATTGAAGCGTCGCGAGGCCAATATCGTCCAGCCGTTGCTTCCCAATCACTGGTAGAACGTGGGTCGCAAAAACGGATCGAATCGTTTCCCGGAATGGCTGGGACCACTGGCCCGATTTCAGTCCGGAGAAAGTCCGCCATAGATCGGCGTACGTCCGGATCACAGTGGTTTGGGCCGGCTCCATGCGCGTGAAAGCCTGGATATAAGCGGCGAGCTTCTTCAACGCCTCGTGCTTGGGCATCGCAGCGGGTCCGAGCACCTTTTCTTTCTTCCTCCGCAGACGCTCGCCGCTTGGGTTCGTTACCCAGAGATGAAAGAATCCCACCCAGACCTTGCCATTATCTCGCTCGATCCTTTTCACCCAGCCTTCCGGACTATGGGTCCGTGGTCGGCGGCGTCCCAGATCCCGGAAGTCCAGGGCGCAGCCGGGCGCGGCGTCCTTCGCTTCGTCGGGCAGTTGTCCTGGGAGCGGTCTAGTGCCGCGCTCGCGCATGACCGCACTATACACGCCTTCAAATCATCGAGCAAACGCGAAGTGGGTGGGTAAGTGGGTGGGCTAGCCTTGTGGAAAAAGCTTATAAGTGATTGAAAAGATTGGTACGCCCGGTAAGATTCGAACTTACGACCTTTTGCTCCGGAGGCAAACGCTCTATCCAGACTGAGCTACGGGCGCTCTGTGGCTATTATATCCGTCGCGCACTGCGCGCAATGCAACGCTACAAATGCTAATTCAGTTAGACGCCACGTGGTGCGTCTTCGCCGCTGTCGTGTGATGCGCGGGCGCAGTAGCCGGTTCTTTCAGCAGCGTCTCTATCATGTTGCGCCAATAGCTTTCCTGATATTGAGTCGGATCGTCGCCGGCCGCCGGCGTTTGCGATCGAATGTTCCCCTTACGGTCGATCCACACGATCTGCGGCACCGTATAGCGCTCCATCACGTTGAAGCCTAGATACGCCATCACTTCTTCCGGCGAACTGTAGCCCACCGGGTAACCGATCTTGAAGTTCTTCACGAAATCGCTCACGTACATGTTGGCCATGGTGTTGAACGCCGCGTCCACCGGCTGAAACCCGCGCGATCCATACTCGTTATAAAGCTGCGTGAAAACCTGCGAGGTGTGCTGGCAGTGCGGGCAGGTAGTGTGGACCATCAACAGCGCCACCACTTTGCCTTTCAAGCTGCTCAGCAGCATCTGATTGCCATCCACGAACTTGATGACAAACTCGGGCGATTTCCGAAGCACCGGGGGGGCTTCCGATTTCGGGGCGTCCGCTTTCGGGGTCGCCGCATTCAATCCGATACCGGCAATTAGCAAGAGGGCAGCACAAGCCAAGCGCATCAAGAAACTCCTTTGCTTCTAGTTTACCCCCGCATTATATCCTAGCCAAACATATTTGATATTTTGAAACCACCGGTCGTCTGTCCGATGACCTTGTTGTGGAGACGAGAACCCAAGGATACGGCCGATGGAGACTTTCACAAAGCTGTTTGGCAATATTCTCGTTTTTGTATACCACTGCTTCGACCGCATTGTCATCAACGGCTATCTGAACGGCTTTCCCGGCCGGAGCAGGTGGTTCATTTCGTTCGCGTGACCTTCGTGCCGAGGTATCCGACGCAGGACCCGAATTACCGCATTCTGGCCCACCAGACGAGCCGCTTACTCAACGGACATTCCTTCATGGAGCGGGAACTGAAGCGGAACAACATCGGCTTCCACAAAAACGACAACGCCTTCCTCGCAGGATTACTCGACGCTCATCGTTGGACCCAAGTTCTCAAACAAGGAACGCAGCCCGATAAGCTATTCGATTACACAGATCGAGTACTGCCAGAACTTCATTTTCAAACGCCACTTCCCCATCCACAACATCTTTGAGCGTGGATGCGAAATCGGTTTGTGGCGTCTCACGGCGAACCGCATCAGCGAGCCTCGCTCTGCCCATCAACATCGGCTCAGTCCGTTATCCCGGCATCAAATCCACGACACGCGGATCGTTCGCCTGCTCGAAGTTCTGCTGCACAACGGCAGCACTGTCGGGGGCTGGACCGCCCGGCAGATTCACGAAGCAGTCGTCACCACATTCCAGCTTTCCGCAAACCTACGGCCTCAACCAACTCCGCTACGATCTGCGCAAGCTCAAAGGGCACGGGCTCCTGCAGCGCGCTGGCCGTGGTTACGCCTACCGCCTGACCAATAAAGGCGTCGACGTCGCGCTCCTGTTACGGTTCTTCCACCAGCGTCTTGCCCGCGCATATTGTGATCCATCATATGTGATACATAAGCGGCTGCCGGTTGTGCTCCTGCTTGGCCGCCTCCACCTGGCGAAGCAGATCCGCCAGTGTGGTTTTATCCAGCACGTCGGCAATGGAATCGCGCACCTGGCGCATGATGATTCGCGTCCCGCAGTGTTCGATGTCCCGGCACTCCTCGCAGGGCTTAAACGCGGTTTCACTGGCGCAGGGGAGCGGCGCCAGCGGGCCCTCCAAAAGCCGAATGATGGAACCTATCGTGATAGTAGACGGTGGACGGCTGAGCTGATAGCCGCCGCCTTTACCCTTTTTGCTTTCCAGCACTCCGCGGCCCTTCAGATCGAGTAAGATGCCTTCCAGAAACTTGAGCGGAATGGTCTCCTCGGCTGAAAGAGCGGCGATGAGGACAGGCCCTTCTCCATAGCGCCGGCCGAGCGCAATTACCGCCTTCAGACCATACTGGGTACGTTTAGAGATAGTCCTCATTCGATTCAGCCTATCAGAGACAGGTTATCAAACGTGTGACCAGGCGGGGTTTAACGAGGCGGGGTTTAAGGAGGCGGTTGAACGCGAGGTTTACAGAGCATCTCCAGCATCCTCACGCGATGAGCGCCACGCACCCGGTCACGATCAACGCCGCCGCCCAAACCAAGTCGAGATTAATCCAACCCTGGCGCAAGAGCGATAGTCCGAACTTCCGATAGACCAGTAGTGCGATTAAGGCGCTGACGGTCAGATAGCCGGAGGTATGAACCAAAGTCGCACAGATTGCAGTCCACGCGCCGGTCTCTTCAGCCATCGGCATGTGATGTCCGTGGAGCGACGCCATCCCTTGCGCAGGCATGGCATTTCCCGAAGCTGCGTGCAGCACGATGGGCAGCACCATCAGCCCGGCGCCGTGAGCACTAGCCATCAGGAATGACCAGATGGTGAGGTCCCGAAAGCCCACCTGCATTCCTCCCCACGCGAAGTGCTTCCGCCTGAGGATTCGCAGGACGCCCAGGGAAATGAGCGCAAACGCCACCACCATACGGACGTAGCCGTGCGGCAGCACCAGTTGAATCAGCCCGGCCAGCGCGATCACTAATCCGATGGACAACGCGTGTCCTAAAGTGATTGGCACCAGCGCGAGGACCACTGCCTTGGTGGCGCGTTCCTGCATCCCACGGGCGACGGCGAATAGCCAGCCCATGCCGGGATTGATACCGTGGTACGCGCCCAGGAGAAGCAGCGCCATCCAGGCTGTACTTGTCATGCCTGAGTTACGAATAGCAGTATGAATCCGAAGACGCGTCGCCTCCATCCAGGCGCACCTGATGGCCGCGCAGCTCTCCGAAGTCGAGGAAGAACTTGGGATCCAGCTCCATGCCGCCTTCCGGTTTGGCGTCCAGTTTCACCATCCAGCTTCGAACGCCTTCCGGATAAAACTGCACGTCCCAAGGCGAATACAGCGAGTTGGTGAAATAGATCCGCTTACCGTCGCGGCTCAGCTCCACCATCTGCGGACCGCCGTTCAGTTCGGTCTTGGGAGCGCTGGGATGCGCGGCGTGCCGCACGATTCCGCCCAGATGAATGGAACCGGTTTTCTTGGGATGAAACGGGTCCGACACATCGTATTGCAGGAACTCGCCGGTGCCCCAGCAGGAGACATACAGGAATCGATCGTCCAGCGAGAGATTGATGTCGGTGATCAGCGGCGGCACGGCTTTGAAGCCTTGCAAGAGCGGTGGCAATTTCTCCGGATCGGCGGCCTCGGCGGGAATTTCGATGATCTTCTTTACCCCCCATTTGCCGCCTTCCCGATGCCAAACCCAGATGGAAGCCGAAAGATCCTTCAACGAAACCACCACGCCCAGGAATCCGTAGGCGCGCGTGGGATCGTGCGCCGGGCGTAGTTCGAGCGCCATCTGATATTCGGACCCGAGATCCAGCTCCTGCACATGCCGGCGCTTGCGCAGATCCCAAATATGCAGCTTGTGTCCGTAGCCGCCTTTGAGAAGAATTTCAGGATTTATACCGTGCTGCACCATGTTCGGCGTACCCCATTCACTGGTAATGACGGTATCCAGCCCCAGGTGCCACCAGAAATCGTAAGCCAGATATTGGGGACCCCGGTCCAGCTCCCATTTCCCCAGAATGTCGAAGCTGTCGTGATCGATGACGAAGATGCCACCGGGCCCTTCGCCGTTGGTCGCTCCCAGCGCGCTGGTGTAAATCCCCTCTGGGCCGCAATGAATGGTATGTGGAGACGTGTAGCCGGCGCGGGCGGCCAAGGTTTCCGGCTCAATCACTTTGACAATCTGCGGCTTCTTCGGATCGGGCTTAGTGTCCACAATATGGATGCGCGAGGAATTAATGCCGGGCACGATCAGGTAGCGCCGCTCGATATGCGGATGCGGCGCATAGGGGCACAGGCTGGCGCTGCAGGCGTTCCATCCGAAATGGTGCAGTTCGTCGCCCACGTTGGGCATGTCCAATTGGCCAACCAGACGGCCGTAGCCGCTGGACTGAGGATCCAGATCGACAACTCCGAGCGCATCGGGACGGCGATTGCCGTTGACGCTGAGCATGGCCACGTAAGCCAGCTTTTCGGGGGGTGCTTGCATTGCCAATTTCGGGGAAGGGTAAAAGGTGGGATCAGGGCGCCACAGACTCATCGGGGTCTCCGGAAGGATTCTAACATAGGGCGCTCTTCATTCTCAGACCTATCGCACCACCTCCCAGCGGGCTCCACGTCCCCTCCCAACCAGCCGAACAACTCCCGCCTTCTTCAATTCCGCCAGCACTTTTTTGATGAGCTGCGAACTCGCGGCGGGAAATTGAGCAGCCAAATCGGATAAGGTGAAGGGCTCCAGCTGGCTAAGCACGGTGGTTCGAACCAATTCGCTCTTGGCCGGACGCGCTCCCACAGACCCCACTATCTGGTCGAATTCCCGATAGGCGCGTCTCAGAGTGCTCAGGAAATAGTTCCACCACGGTACGATTTCGATCTTATCGTCGTGCCAACCCTGAGAACACAGCTTGAGAACGCGGTAATATTCGTCCTTGGACTCCTCTATAAGGCCTCCAGGCTAACGTAGCGGGCTACCTGGAAGCCCTGAGATTGCAGGAGCAGCGACGTGGTTAGCCGTGAGACGCGGCCATTGCCGTCTCGGAAAGGGTGTATGCAGAGCAGATCGAGAACGAATGTTGCTACCAGGAGAAGACCTGGAACCCTATCGTCAGCGGTGGCAGCCCGATACCTGTCGCACAATGTTTGAACGGCCGCGTGGGTTTTCCACTCCCCGGCGTCTCCCGAAGATCCCCCTTGCGCCAAGGCGTGCAAACGGCGGATCACATCCGGAGTGATTGCGCTCCCGGACTTCCGGGCGAAAATCCAATCCAGCGCCGCCCTATATCCGGCCAGTTCCTCTTCCGGGCGGTCGCGCGGTCTGGCCCTTCCAATCACTAAGGGACGCAATCGATTCGCGGCCACAGTGACGCCCTCGATTCGATTCGACGATTCGGCGCTTTGAATGATGGCCTGTTCCCTCAATACCTCCAGGACCTCTGGTTTCTGCCTGATCCAGAGATCCTGCATTCCTCGGGCTTCCATGCAGCCGCCAAGAAGCCAGCCGGTTGCCATAGGGATTTCCAAGCCGGCCAGTTTGTGAGGGTCGAGAGTCAGCATGCAAGTTCAGTGGGGCGGCAGTAGCTTAATAATAGCCAATTGGGCGGACAGTAGCCAATTCCTCCCTAGCGTCGTCAGCTTATTGGTAAAACGGCACATAGTAAACTGATAGCGGTGCTTCTTCCTCTACATCCGGCATGCAACCGCCGTTCGTTCCTGCGCGGATTGGCCGGCGGGGCAGCCGCTGCGGCTCTGTCCCGGCATGCAGCCGCTCAAACGGACTCGGCGAATGCAACTGCACCGCTCCAAGTCACCAAGCTCACCGATTCGATCCTGCTGATCCAGGGCGCGGGCGGCAACGTCCTCGCCCACATCGGCGACGACGGTGTTTTGCTCGTGAACGGCGGCACGGCTGAGCGGTCCGCCGATTTGCTGAAGCTGGTGGCCGAACAGTCCGGCGGGAAGCCCGTCCGAGTATTATTCAATACCTGCTGGCACCCGCAGCACACCGGCTCAAACGAGACGCTGGGAAACGCCGGCGCGAAGATCATCGCGCACGAGAACACCAGGCTTTGGCTGGGCACTGAAATCGACTGCAGATGGCAAAATCGCACCTATGAGCCGCATCCCAAAGCCGCGTTGCCGAATCAAACGTTCTATACGGGCGTTCAGAAGTTGACGTTCGGCAAGCAGCCGGTGGAATACGGCTATATGCGGCAGGCTCACACCGACGGCGACATCTACGTCTATTTTCCCGGTCCGAACATTCTCGCCGCTGGCGACGTGGTGTCGGTGGGCAGCTATCCGATTGTGGACTACACCACCGGCGGCTGGCTGGGTGGCATGATCGAGGGGCAAAAGATCCTGCTGAACGTAACCAATGCCGATACGCGGGTCGTCCCTGGGAGTGGGCCCGTCATCACGCAGGCCGATCTGGACGCCGAGAGTCGCATGCTGGCCACGCTCAAAGACCGGCTGGTCAAGCTGATGAAGCAGGGGTTGACACCTTCTGAGATGATTGCCGCCGCGCCGACTAAGGATTTCGACGCCCAGTGGGGCAACCCGGAGCTTTTTATCAGGTTGGCGTATCGGGGCATGTGGGGACACGTTCGCGAACTCGGTGGCATCGTATGAATCAGTGGGATCGTATGAGCCGGTGGGATCGGATGAGTCGGTGGGCTTGTATCAGAGTGTTGCCGGCCTGGTTAACTGCGCTTACTCTGGCGCTGTCCGCACAGGCCGGTCCGTTGGCTCCCCATCGAGCGATGCTCGATCGCTACTGCGTCACCTGTCACAACCAGAAAGCCAAGACCGCGAATCTGACGTTCGACACGATGGACCTGACGCACGTCGGCCAGGACGCCGCGCTGTGGGAGCGGGCGGTCCGCAAGCTACGCGGCGGGATGATGCCGCCTCCAGGTATGCCACGGCCCGATGCGGCGACGGTGAACTCGTTCGTGACTTTTCTCGAAGATCGGCTGGATCAAGCCGCGCTGGCTGCGCCCAATCCGGGGTCGGTGGCCTTGCACCGTTTGAATCGCGCCGAATATCAGAACGCGATGAAGGATGTTCTGGGCATCGACGTGGACGCCGCCGCCCTGCTTCCGCGCGACGACATCAGCAACGGCTTCGACAACATCGCGAACGTTCTGAAGGTCTCGCCTTCCTTCCTCGATCAATATATCGCGGCCGCACGTGAAGTGAGCCGCCGGGCCATATCTCATCCGCCGCCATCCGAGCCGGTGAAGGCGGTCCTGCATGGTGAGCCCGCCGATCCGGACAGTCTGCCGCTCGGCACGCAGGGCGGGATTGTCGCGGAATACCTGTTTCCTTACGACGGTGATTACGATTTCACCATCAACGGCCTATATCGCATTCTGAGCATCGATGGGCTGCCGGTGTCTGCGAATGGGTTCATTCACTTGAATGCCGGCGTGCATCATCTCGCGCTGACTTCGGCCGCTCACAGTTTCGCCGAGCCGGAAGGGATGCTGCAATCGTTTATTCCCGGCCATGCGTTTCCAGGCTACGGGCTCCCGCCCGGTGGCGCGGGACCGGGAGGGCGCAGAGCACCGGCTGGGCCGAGTATAGAGATTATCGGGCCGTATCATCCCACCGGCAAGCCGGTGCAGACCGCAAGCCGCGCGAAGATTTTCGTTTGCAATCCGCCCAGCCAGAGCGAAGAGGATTCTTGCGCCGCGCGCATTCTGTCCGAGGTTGCGCATCGGGCGTTTCGCAGGCCGATCACCGCGAAGGATCTGGTTGCGCCGATGGCTTTTTTCAAACAGGGCCGGGAAGACTCGGGAACTTTTGAAGGCGGAATTCAGAACGGCATTATCGCGATCGTCGCCAGCCCCAAGTTTCTCTATCGCGCCGAGCCGCCACCCGCCGGTCTCGCGCCGGGGACGAATTATCGCGTCAGCGACCTGGAACTGGCGTCGCGACTCTCGTTCTTCCTGTGGAGCACGGTTCCCGATGACGAGTTACTCGCCGTCGCCGAGCAGGGCAAGCTGAAAGATCCCAAAGTTTTCGAGGAGCAGGTGCGGCGCATGCTGGCAAGCGACAGGTCCCGGTCGCTGGTGACAAATTTCGCCTCAGAATGGCTGAGGCTGCGCGAGATCGACACCATCGATCCTGATCCATTTATCTATCCGAATTTCGACCCCAGCCTGCGCTCGGCGTTTCGCCGCGAACTGGAGTTGTTCGTGGACAGCATCCAGCGCGAGGATCGCAGCGTTTTGGATCTGCTCACCGCGAATTATACTTTCGTGAACGAGCGGCTGGCGCTGCATTACGGCATCCCGAACGTCCGCGGCGATGAATTCCGCCGCGTGATCCTGCCGGACTCCAGGCGCGATGGGCTGCTGGGCAAAGGCGCGGTCCTGATGGTGACGTCGTATGCCAACCGCACGTCGGTAGTGCTGCGCGGCAACTACATTCTCGAAAATATTCTAGGGACGCCGCCCTCGCCGCCGCCGCCCAACGTTCCGGCGTTCAAGGAAAACAAGGAAGGCGAAAAGCCTCACACCGTCCGCGAGACCATGGAAATGCATCGCGCCAATCCGGCCTGCAACGCTTGTCACGGGGTGATCGATCCTTTGGGATTTGCGCTTGAAAACTTCGATACCGTAGGCGCCTGGCGCGACAAGGATCGCTTTACGCGCACCGCCATCGACGCCTCCGGCAAGCTGATGGACGGCACTACCGTGAACGGCCCGGACGACTTGCGGAAGGCGCTGCTGTCGCGTCCCGCCGAGTTCGTCCAAACCATGACCGAGAAGTTCCTGATGTACGCTCTGGGCCGCAGCCTCTCGCCATACGATATGCCGGCGGTCCGCAAGATCGTGCGCGACGCCTCGCGCGACAACTATCGGTTTTCATCCATCGTGATGGGCATCGTGGAGAGCGCGCCGTTCCAGATGGAAAGAACGCCGGACGAAGAGCCCAAGCCGGCGGCGCAAGTTGCGGTGGCACGAAAGTAAAGGCAGATCAGCATGTTCATCACCAAAAAACATCTTCAACGCCGCACGTTTTTGCGCGGCATGGGCGCGGCCGTGGCTCTGCCTTTGCTGGACGCCATGATTCCGGCGCGCACCGCGCTGGCGGCTACCGCTGCGAATCCCACTCCGCACCTGGGGTTTATTTACTTCCCGCACGGCGCCGTCATGGATCACTGGACGCCCAAGACGGAAGGAACCGGCTTCGAACTCCCCGCTATTCTGAAACCGCTCGCGCCGTTCCAGAAGCAACTCACCGTGGTCAGCGGGCTGGAAAACAAGCCCGCCATCAGCCCCGCGGTACACGCCATTACGCCCGGAACATGGTTGAACTGCGTGCATCCACGCGCCAGCCAGGATCCTTTCTGCGGTCCCACTATCGACCAGATCGCGGCCGCGCACATTGGACAGGACACGCCCTTGCCGTCGCTCGAAGTGGCCATTGAAGGGCGCGGAGGCGGCGGCTCCTGCGATCGCGATTTCGGCTGCAGCTACTCCGGCACCATTTCGTTCCGCACTCCCACCACGCCGCTGCCCATGGAGACCGAGCCGCGCAAGGTCTTCCAGAGCCTTTTCGGCCAGGGCGACACCGCCGCCGAGCGCAGGATTCTCGGCAAACAATATGCCAGCATTCTGGATCTGGTATCCAGCGAAGCCAGCGATTTGCAGCGCACGCTGGGCCCTCAGGATCGCGCGATGCTGAGCGACTATCTGGACACGGTGCGCGAGATCGAGCGGCGCATTCAGAAGATGGAAGCGCACGATCTCTCGCACGTCGAGGTTCCCAACGCCCCAGCCGGAACGCCGGCGCAGTTCGAAGCGCACATCAATCTGATGTTCGATCTGATCGCGCTGGCTTATCAGGCCAACATGACGCGAGTGTTCAGCATGATGATGGCGGCCGAGGTGAGCAATCTCACCTATAACCAGATCGGCGTGCCGGATGCGTTCCATCCGCTTTCGCACCACAATAACGAGCAGGCCAAGATGGACCGGCTGGTGAAGATCCAAACCTATCACAGCGATTTGTTTGCGAAGTTCCTGGCCAAACTGCAGAAGATGCCGGATGGCGACGGCAGCATGCTGGACCATTCGTTGATTCTCTACGGCAGCAATATGAGCAACAGCAACCTGCACAATCACTATCCGCTGCCCACTTCTTTGCTGGGCGGATGGAAGACGGTGAAGGGCGGGCAGCACCTGAAGTACCCCGATCAGACGCCGCTCGCCAATATGCTGCTCACCGTGCTGGATCGCGCAGGCGTGCCGATGGAGCACCTGGGCGACAGCTCGGGCAAGTTCGCGGAGGTTTAGGCGCGATGCGGAAAAATGTTGGACCGCTTGCTCACGCGCGCGGCTCAGTGTTCGCCATCTTCCCAGCCGCGACCTTCCGAGCCGCGACCGTGAGGGAGCGGTTGCTAACTGCCGTGCTTATAGCGGCGCCGTTATTCGCGGGCGTCTCTGACAGCGTTTCCCTCGTCGACCTGGCGAAAGCCGACAACCAGCTGGCCGCGATCGCACTCATCGAGCAGCACGTTAATGTGAACGCTTCAACATCGGACGGAACTACGGCTTTACATTGGGCTGCCCACAATGGCGATGTTGAGCTGGTGGCGCGCCTGCTGAGCGCGGGCGCCAATGCCAATGCGAAGAATCAATTCGGCGCCACGCCGATGTCCGAGGCTGCGTTCCTCGGCAACGCGGCAATTGTCGAAAAACTGCTCAAGGCCGGCGCCGATCCCGATTCACCCGGTCCGGATGGCCAAACCGCCTTAATGTTAGTTGCCCGCAACGGTAATGTCGCCGCCGCCAAACTGCTGCTGGACCATGGCGCGCACGTAGACGCGCGCGAAAAGCAGAAAGAGCAGACCGCCTTGATGTGGGCGTCGGCGGAGAGCCAGCCGGCCATGGTGCGGGAGCTGATCGCACACGGCGCAGACGTAAACGCGCACTCTTTAATCGACGAAGACATCGCGCAGGTGAGCTCGGAGCCCCGTGCGCAGCATCAGTCCTACGGCGGCTTGACTCCGCTGCTCTATGCCACGCGGGAAGGCTGCCTGTCGTGTGTTCAGAGCCTGGTGGAAGGCGGCGCGAAATTGAATCTGCCCGATCCGGAGGGCGTGACGCCGCTCATCGAGGCGATCGCGAACGCCCACTTCGACACCGCGAAATACCTGATCGAAAAGGGCGCGAATGTGGACAAATGGGATTGGTGGGGACGCAGCCCGCTGTATTGCGCCGTCGACATGAACACCGTCCCGCATGGCGGCCGAGCGGACGGTCCGTCGCTCGATGAAACCACGCCCTTGCAGATGATCGAGCTGCTTTTGGAGCGCGGCGCGAATCCGAATCTGCAATTGAAGCTGCTGCCGCCGTTCCGTTCGGTGGGGGCCGACCGCGGCGTGGATCAAATGTTGACCATCGGCGCCACGCCTCTGCTGCGGGCGGCGAAAGCGCTGGACGCTCCCGCCATTAAGCTGCTGCTCGCGCATGGCGCACTGGTGAATCTGCCCAATATCCGCGGCACAACGCCCACTATGGCGGCGGCCGGACTGGGCTCCGTGGATGCCGATACGCGCGGCGTCTACACTACTCCCGACGTGCAGCAGCGCTCGCTGGCATCGCTCCAGCTTTTGCTGGCGGCGGGCGGCGATATCAATGCGGCCGACAATCGCGGGCAAACGCCGCTGCATGGCGCGGCCTTCTGGGGATGGAACAACGTGGTGCAACTTCTAGTGGAACATGGCGCGAATTTGAACGCCGCCGATCTGAGAGCAAAGACGCCGATCGATTCCGCCATGGGGCGCGCGGGCGGCAACAGCCGCGGCGGACAGCGCATCGATGTGCATCAGGACACCGCCGAACTGCTGAAGAAGCTGGGCGCCACGGCGTCCATCGAAGCTGTTCCCGCAGCTTCCGGATTGTAACCCGCTCCGAAGGCCCGAATGCCATAATGGGCCATGGTTCCCGCTGATTCCGGGCTTCTCCAGCCAACAGAGAAATCCGGGAAATCCCCGCGCCGCCGGACGCTGGACGTTTTTTTCCATCCCAAGAGTGTCGCCGTAATCGGGGCCACCGAAGCGCCGCACAGCGTGGGGCGATCCATCTTATCCAATCTCAAGGACACTCCTTTTCCGGGCGTCGTTTACCCGGTAAATCCCAAACGCGATACGCTGCTCGGGCTGCGCTGCTTTCCCAACATTGCGAGCGTTCCGGAGCCTGTCGATTTAGCGGTGATCGCTACTCCCGCCGCCACTGTTCCCGGCGTGATCCGGGATTGTTCGGCTGCGGGCGTTCCGGCCGCCATCATCATCTCCGCCGGATTCCGCGAAATCGGCGAGCGCGGAGCAGCGCTGGAGCGCGAGATCCTGGCGGACGCGCGCAGCAGCGGAATGCGAATCGTGGGGCCCAATTGTCTCGGCCTGATGAGCCCCCACGCCATGCTCAACGCCACGTTCGCCAGCACCATGGCGCGGCCCGGCCATCTCGGTTTCATCAGCCAAAGCGGCGCTCTATGCACCGCGATTCTGGACTGGAGCCGGCGCGAGATGGTGGGCTTCAGCGCCTTTGTTTCGGTGGGCTCCATGCTGGACGTGGGATGGGGCGATCTGATCCAGTATCTGGGCGACGATCCGAAGACGCGCAGCATCGTGCTGTACATGGAATCGGTCGGCGATGCGCGCAGTTTCCTGTCGGCAGCGCGCGAGGTGGCGCTCTCCAAGCCCATCATCGTGATCAAGCCCGGGCGCACCCAGGCTGCCGCTAAAGCCGCCGCCTCGCACACCGGCGCGCTCACCGGGCAGGACGACGTTCTGGACGCAGCCTTTCGAAGGTGCGGCGTTTTGCGAGTGGACACCATCGCGCAGCTCTTTTATCTTGCAGAGGCGCTGGATAAGCAGCCGCGCCCCAAGGGCCCGCGCCTGGCCATCGTGACCAATGCCGGTGGTCCCGCCGTTCTCGCCACCGATGCGTTGCTCACCGGCGGAGGCGAGCTGGCGGAACTTTCGGCCGACACCATAGCTCAACTCGACGCGTTCCTGCCGCAGCACTGGAGCCATCAGAACCCGGTGGACATATTGGGAGACGCCAGCGCCGAAAGATACTTCAAAGCCATCGATCTGGTTGTCAAAGATCCCGGCACGGACGGCACGCTGGTGATTCTTGCGCCGCAAGCCATGACGGATCCCTCCGCGGTTGCCGAACAATTGACGGCGTTACCGAAGACCGGGCTGAAGCCTCTGCTAGCGAGTTGGATGGGTGGCCTGGATGTAATGGAAGGGGACGCAATTCTCAATCAAGCGGCCATTCCCGCTTATCCTTATCCCGATTCCGCGGCGCGCGTCTTCGAGTTGATGTGGCGTTACAGCGCTAATCTGAAGGCGCTATACGAAACTCCCGACGCGTTTGATATGGACGTCTCCGATGTCTCCCGTACGTGGGCTGCCGCGTTGATCGCCAATGCGCGGGCGCACGGCCGAACGCTGCTTACCGAAGCCGAATCGAAGAGCCTGCTGGGCAACTATGGGATTCCAACCGTTCCCACCGAGATCGCCAGCGATGCCGATCGCGCGGTGGAGATGGCGGCTCGGCTGGGATATCCCGTGGTCCTAAAGCTGCACTCGGAAACCATCACGCACAAGACCGACGTGGGCGGCGTCCGGCTGAACCTGGGTGACGAAACTGCGGTGCGTGCGGCCTATCGGGCCATCCAGGATTCTGTTCGGAAGATCGCGAGCGCCTCCGATTTTCTGGGCGTAACCGTTCAGCCCATGATCCGTGCGGAGGGTTACGAATTGATCCTGGGCTCGAGCATCGACTCGCAGTTTGGCCCGGTGATTCTGTTCGGCAGCGGCGGACAATTGGTGGAAGTGTACAACGATCGCGCCGTCGGGCTGCCGCCGCTGAACACCACGTTGGCCCGGCGAATGATGGAACGGACGAAAATCCTGACCGCGTTGAAAGGCGTCCGAGGAAGGAAGCCGGTGGATCTCCCCGCTCTGGAACGGCTGATCGTGCGCTTCAGTTATTTGATCACCGAGCAAGGCTGGATCAAGGAGATCGATATCAATCCGCTGCTGGCTTCACCCGGTGGGCTGCTGGCGCTGGACGCTCGCGTGGTGCTGCACCCCGCGGAGGTTATCGTTCCGCCGCGCTCTGCGATCCGGCCGTATCCGGCGCAGTACGCCGAGCCCTGGAAGTTCCCGGACGGCGTGGAAGTGCTGATCCGGCCCATTCGCCCCGAAGACGAACCGATGATCGCGCGCTTCCATGAACGGCTTTCCGAGCGTAGCGTCTATTTGCGGTACTTTCATTTAATCGACCTGGACGGCCGTGTTTCCCATAACCGGCTGATTCGCACTTGCTTTAACGATTACGATCGCGATATTGCACTGGTGGCTGTGCATCGGAATGCCTCTGTGGATCGGAACAACGCCGGCGAGCATGAGATTCTGGCGGTCGGCCGCCTGCGCAAGGTCGACGCCACGGACGCCGAACTGGCCGTGCTCATCACCGATGAATACCAGGGTCAGGGCCTTGGTACGGAGTTATCGCGGCGTTTGGTGGAGATTGCGCGCGCTGAAAAGATGGAACGGGTGATTGCGGAGATATTGCCGGACAATATTCACATGCAGCGGGTGTGCCGGGAGCTGGGGTTTCGCCTGCACCAGCATTCCGACGGCGGCGTCCGCGCGGTTTACGAAATCCGCTCCTAGTCAAGTTTTATGGTGTTTGCATCTTAAGCTTAGGATTCTTCTGTTTTAGCGCTCGGTTAACTCTTCGAAGGTCCAATGTGGCCGCTCGCCGATTGCCGCGGCCTCCATCGTGCATCTATCAATCGCTTTCTTCCGCATGGTGCTTTATAAACCCTAAGCGCGGCCTGTCGGGCAGTTTGCACGGGAAGCCCGCTGCTCGCTCGGGCGTGCACCGGACGACGTTGATCTCCAAGATGCGCGGCTGCGCATCAATCACGGGCAGGTTGACGGGAGAAAAGATCCGCAGCCTTGCTAATTACTTTGTGTCGCCAATCTGCGCGGTGTGCCAGGAGCATTTCTAACGACAACGTGGGACCGTCCTTGTTGACCGCAGATGTACAAACAAACCAAAAGCAGTTCGCATTCTCTTCGGACGATGCAGTATCCTGGCGGTCGAGGCCGCCTTTAAAACTTGGGACAGATTCGCATCCTGCTCGCTGACGATCACACCATCATTCGGTCGGGCTTGCGTCTGCTACTCGAACAGCAGCCCGACTTCAAAGTTGTAGCGGAGGCCGGCGATGGACGGGAAGCCGTTGAGCTGGTCTCCAAGCAACATCCCGACGTTGCCGTTCTCGATATCGGTATGCCGCAACTGAACGGGATCGAGGCTACCCAGCAGATCGCCGATAAGGCTCCCCAGACCCAAGTAGTGATTCTCAGCATGCACTCCGATGAGGGCTACGTCCTCAGGGCGCTAAAAGCCGGCGCGCGCGCATACATTCTGAAGAACTCGGCGGAGGCGGATCTGATTCGAGCAGTGCGGACGGTTGCCGACGGAAAGTCTTTCTTCAGCCCGGTGATCAGCAAGATGCTGCTGGAAGACTATGTTCGCCAGATACGGGACAAGCAGGTGGAGGATCGCTACGATCTTCTGACTTCACGCGAACGCGAGATCCTGCAGCTTCTTGCGGAAGGCAGAACCAACAAGGAGGTTGCCAACCTTCTGCAGTTGAGCGTCCACACCGTGGATGCGCATCGCGGGAACATACTCCAAAAGTTGAACCTGCACGGGGTACCGGAGATGATTCTGTACGCCGTGAGGAAAGGGATTATTCAATAGCGACCGCCCGCGGTATTGGCAACCTGACTTTTAGAAGGGCGCCTTTTCCGGGCGCGGACTGAACTTCGAACTGCCCTCCCACTTGTCTGACCCGCTCTTCCATCCCCAGCATTCCGAGCCCCCGCGTCTTTTCGGGGTCGAATCCGGATCCATCGTCTTCCACGCTGAGAGACAATGAGCCGTCGTATTGGCGCACCGTGACCGCGGCGCTCTTCGCCCCGGAGTGCCGGAACACGTTTTGAAGCGCCTCCTGCACCACCCGATAAATACAGGTACGCATTTCGTCGGGCAGTGAATCCGAAACATTTTCGGCGGTAACGGTGATCTTGACGCCGCTGCGGCGGGATACTTCCCGGGCTTGCCATTCCAGAGCCGGCATCAGGCCCAAATCGTCCAGCATGGATGGTCGCAGCAACAGGGCTATATCGCGGATCGAATTGACGCTCGAATCGGCGAACTTTCGAATGTTGTCGAGGTATCGCAGACTGACCGCGTCATCGGCTTGGATGCGTTTTGCCAGATTGGCGGCCTCCACAAGCAAGGCGTTCAAGGTTTGTCCCACTTGATCGTGAAGTTCCCGCGAAATAGTGCGGCGCTCCATTTCCTGCGCATCCACCAGCCTTGCCGACAGTTGCTCCAGTGCTCCGCGCGCCTTAAGAACCTCCTGGTAGCGGCCGCTGTTCTGCCGCTCAATGCGGATGATGTAGAGTAAACACCCGGCGGCAAGCAAAAGTGCCGTCCCCAACGCCAGGTTAAGCGCCCTGCTCAACCCGGCGCCCAGGTGCTCGAATTCGCTTTGAATCTGGACTTCGGTGGAAGCGGCCTGTTTAGCGTCGATACCCTGCAACTGGGTAGTGATCTCAACGATGGAGGTCCTCAGTGGAAGAATCTCATCATGGTAGAAGGATGCGCCGCGGGCGGTTCCGGCGGACGGCGAACTCATGGCGCGGCTGATGTACTGCCAATGCTGATTCAGCAAATCCTCGAGCCGCTTTACTTGAACCACCTCGTCCAGGGTGCTCGACCGATAGTTCGCCAAATCGGCCGATGAGCGAGACCACGCATCCCGGATTTGCGCAAGGTCGGCCCGCGAACTTTGTTGGTCCGAATCCAGCAGATAGTCCCCCAGGTATGTGTGCGTGAGCAGGATGGAAGTGCGGATGGACGCCAGATGATTGCTACGCTCCAGCGCCGCGTCCCGCAGAAGTTTGTTTTCCGCCCGCATCGCCCCCAGCAAATGCACTGCATCCATCGTGGCGAGGAGAAAGACCACAGCCATACCGCCAAAACCGATCATGAGAACAAAACGCAGGCGCCGTGCGGCATAATCCATGCCTGCCGAAGTGGTTTGTGGCGTCTTCAAAAAGGACCAGATCTGCATCTCGGCCCTAGTCTATCGAAGCGAGGTTATCCCCGATATACAGTCTCGTTTCTAACCGGCATTGGGGACTCAATTTACCCGACGGAGGCTATGGGAATTAAAACTCCTCACGCTTACGCTGGAACAGGAGGTAGTAGACATGAAATTTGAGTTCCTTAGAGGTCGCCGGTGGTTAGCGGCGGTCTGCGTAGCGACAGCAGTTGCTGTAACTGGTTTTTACGGCTTACGGGCAGCGGAATTGGGGAAGTTGCCTTTTGAGAATCCAGCGCCGACCATTCGAACGGTCTCGCGCTCCGAGGCGGCTGCCGGGCGCGGGTACTCGGCCATGCTGAAGCGCGTCCTGCCAGCCGTGGTCAATATTTCATCCTCGAAAGTTGTGAAGCAAACGGCGCAGGAAATGCCGGAGGGCGTGGATCCTTTCTTCCGCCAGTTTTTTGGAAACGACTTCGGGCAAAAATTCAATGTGCCGCAGGATCGCAGAGAGAAAGCGCTCGGATCTGGCGTGATCATCAGCCCCGAAGGCTACATCCTGACGAACAATCACGTGGTGGAAGGCGCCACCGAAGTTACCGTGACGCTGCGTGACAAGCGGGAGATGAAGGCCCGCGTGGTGGGCACGGATCCGCGCACCGACATCGCAGTCCTCAAGATCGATGGGTCGAACTTTCCAGTGCTGATGCTGGCCGACTCCAGCAAGGTTGAGATCGGTGACATCGTATTAGCTATCGGCGATCCATTCGGCGTGGGCCAGACGGTTACGTCCGGCATCGTGAGCGCCACTGGCCGGGGCGGACTCGGAATCGAACAGCTGGAAGACTTTATTCAGACGGACGCGCCGATCAATCCGGGCAATTCCGGCGGCGCGCTGGTGGATGACGAAGGCCATTTGATTGGCATCAATACCGCCATTCTCTCGGGCGGCTCGGGCGGTAACCAGGGGATCGGATTCGCAGTTCCGGTCAACATGGCGCGGCACGACTTGGACGAGATTCTGGCTCATGGCAAAGTGGAGCATGGATATCTTGGCATACTTCCGCAGGATGTGACGCCGGCATTGGCCAAGGCCTTCAGCTCGAACGAAACCAACGGAGCGCTGGTTGGAGAGATTACCCCGAACAGCCCGGCCGCGCACAGCAGCCTCAAACAGGGTGACATCATCGTTGCGGTGAATGGACAGCCCATCGCGGACGCCAACCAGCTACGATCGAGGATCGGAGTCATGGATCCGAGCGCGACTGTCACGCTAAAGGTACTGCGTGACGGAAAGCTACAAGAAGTGCCGGTCACGCTGGGCGAATTCCCCTCTAAAGAGGAACGGGCCAGCGTCGATAGCGCAAAATCGAACCAGAGTCTTCAGGGGGTTGCCGTGGAGAACCTTACGCCGGAAACAGCCCAGGAATTGAAGATTCCGGCCTCCACAAAAGGTGTGGTGGTGGACCAAGTGAGCCCCGCCAGCCGTGCCGCTGAAGCTGGTTTACAGCCCGGCGACGTGATCCAGCAAGTGAATCATCAGCCTGTAACCAGTGTGAAGGAGTACGACCAAGCCGTTGGCTCATCAACGAAGGACCAACCCGTCCTTTTGCTGGTGGCCCGCCAGGGCAGCACGATGTTCCTAGCAGTGTAGTGTAGTTTGCTGCAGGGATTAACGGCCGGCTGTGAGCTCTTCCTCTTCCTCCGGGGGGCTCCAGCCGGCCGAAACATTTGTAGGGGCCGCTTGAGATCCGCAGGCGGCGCCCGCCAATGACGCTTGGGTGGACGGTGCACTCATCATTCCGGTGCCTCCGTGGGTTTGGGATTGTGCCAGCCTCCGTCTGAAGCGATCATCGTGTCCGCTTCCTTCGGCCCCCAACTACCGCGCCTGTAAGGGTGAACCCGATGATGTGTCTTCAGCACAGGATCCACCACCGCCCAGGCGGCCTCCACCGCATCCTCACGGGTGAAGAGCGCTCCATCTCCGGCCATGGCGTCGGCCAAAAGCCGCTCGTAGGGCGCTTCCTCTCCCGGCTGCTCTTCCAGCAAGTAGAGCTCTCGCTGCTCGCCGATGAATTCCTTTCCTGGAAGCTTGACGCGAGCGGCGAGCGCGATGGCCGAGTTGGGAGAGAGCCGGAAGCGCACGTAGTTGGTCCGGCCGGTATGGGGCGCTGAGTCCGCGAAAAGCTTCTGCGGCGGCGCTTTCAACTCCACCACGATCTCGGTAGCGGTATCGGCCAGATATTTGCCCGAGCGCAGGTACCATGGCACTCCCGCCCAGCGCCACGAATCGATGAAGAGGCGCATGGCGCAGAAAGTCTCGACGTCGGAGTTCCTGGCGACGCCGGGCTCGGTCCGATAGCCAGCGTATTGGCCGCGCACCAAGTCGTCGCGCGTCAAGGGGCGCATGGCCCGAAAGACGTTGGCCTTCTGCCGGTGCACTGCTCCGAAGTCTCGATCGGAGGGCGGCTCCATGGCAAGCAGCGCGACTAGCTGGAAGAGGTGGTTCTGGATCACGTCCCGCAAACAGCCCGCGCTTTCATAAAACGGGCCGCGGTCTTGCACTCCGAAATCCTCAGAAAGAGTGATTTGCACGCTGGCAATGCAGTTGCGGTTCCAGATCGGCTCCAGGAACGAATTGGCGAAGCGGAAATAGAGGATGTTCATGATCGCCTCTTTTCCGAGGTAGTGGTCGATGCGGAAGATGGAGTCTTCCGGGAATGCGGACCGCGCCACTTCGTTGAGCTCCTTCGCGGAGGCCAGGTCACGTCCGAACGGCTTTTCCACGATGACTCGCGCGTGCTCGGCTAATTTCGCGGCGCTGAGTTCTTTGATCACCGTCTCGAATAGCGACGGCGGGATCGCAAGGTAGTGCGCTGGGCGTCGAGCCTTACCAAGTGCGGTCTTTATCGCAGCGAACGTGTTCGGGTCTTTATAATCCCCGCTCACATATTTAAACAGAGACAGAAGCTGCTGGAAGGCGCCCTTGTTGTCGATGCCTCCCGATCGCTTGATGCTGTCCGTGATGCGTTTGCGCAGACGCTCCAGGCTCCACTTGGGAAGAGCGACGCCAATCACGGGAACTTTGAGGTCGCCTCGCTTCACCATCGCATAGAGTGCCGGGAAGATCATCTTGTGGGCGAGATCGCCGGTCACGCCGAAGAGCACCAGAGCGTCCGAACGGGAGGCAGCCATCAGCCGTTTCCTTCTTTCGCGGCGGCGCAAGCGGGTCTGTACCAGGAGGTGCCCGGCGGATGCTGAGTTTTCATGGGAATCTCAGCCGGCAGTTGGGAGCGCGGCGTCCTTCCACTCCATGCAGTTGAGCAGATCCTTCCAGGATGCGACGAACGACGCGGCGCCTTCGCGCTGAAGCTCGGCTGCGAGTTTTTCATCGTCGAGGCCGGCCTTTTTACCGGGTGCATGTCTTCACAGTAAGCGAATGCTTGTCAAAACGGTATCAAAAAGAGCGTGGAGCTAACCAAGCGGAAAAAGTGCAGCTAGGACGGTGAACTCGGACCTGGACAAGGGGATCGAAAGGAACCTGGACACGGCTCTCATCGAAGCCAAACTACACGACAACGTAAGGTATGAAGTGAAGAATCACGACGTCACGCTGACCGGTAGGCCGGGCAAAAAGGTGCTGGTTTCACCCGCGTGGGTTGACCGGATGAGTTGGGAAGATGCCCAGGTCTACGCTCACTACGGACCCTACTGGCTGCACGAAGCTGAACATAGCCGACGTTATCCCTGAGCGGCGTTTAACGCTGTTCTTGGAAATGGCGACATAGTTTCCGTGAAGCGTGCAGCCGCCCTTAAGGCAGCGCCACGCAAGCCTGGCAACCACGGGTCACTTGCCAAAACGAATGGTCAGATCTATCTTGGGTTGCTGGCGCGAATCGAACTTGCTCAACTTTCGCACGTGGCTGCGGAGGCCGTCGTATTCCGCTGTGAGCTGGTAATTGTAGTCTCCATCGAGGCCGGCAAAGTGGTATTTGCCGTCGGCTTGGGTGATGTAGGAACGAATCTGGAGCGTCCAATCGTTCTCGAGTTGCACTGCTGCATGCGCGACGGGATGAGAGTGTTGGTCCAGTACTACACCTTCAACCGTTCGTGTGGATGGCTGAGCCGTCAGGGAACTCAAGGCAGCGAAGAGCAACACTACGGAGGCGATTGGAGCATTCTGCATGGCTTCTCCTTCACCCATCTCTAGTAGACTCCGATTGAAGGCCATTTACAATCCCTTCGATACAGTAGGCCATCAGCATCTACTTGTCCGCTTGGCAAACGGTATAGGCGACGCCGGCAAGCGGCTGAACGTACACCGACGCGGTGGATCGCCGCCCTTCATCATGTACAACCAGGACATGTACCAGGACGCGAACGTGTGACGCTTGGACTAAAAATGCTCTGCATATGAAAAAGCCTTCGCAGACTAAAGTCCGCGCGATACGGGCGTAATAAACCGTTGCTTGCAAGTGTGGCGTAAGCGCTCGTTTCAAGCCGTTACCGATCCGCGACCGTGAGGGAGCGGGTTTAGGCGCAGGCTGCTAAGCCATCAGCCCGCGAATGCAGCTCAGCAGCGCTTCCGCCGTAAAAGGCTTCGCTAACGCGGCGGCGGCGCCCAAAAGCTTGGCGTCCACCAGAGCGTCGGAGTTGCCGCCCGATATGGCGATGATCTTCAACTTGGACTGGGTTTTGCGCAGGGCGCGGACGGTGCCCAGCCCGTCCTCATTGGGCATGGAAATGTCGGTGATCACCAGATCGAAGCTCTGCCGCTTGGCTAATCTCACCGCCTCCAGGCCATCCGGCGCCGCGAACACCCGGTGGCCTTCCCCCTGCAGGACTTCGGTGAGCCAGCCGCGCATGCCCTCGTCATCGTCCACCACCAGAACCCGCAGGGCCGCCACGCCCGTGTTGAGCACAGCGCCGATCTTCTCGCACAGCCCCCGCGCGGTCCAAGGTTTGCTGATAAAAGCCGCCTGCTCTACCGGACCTCCGCTTCCAACCATTCTGCTTCCAGGCGCGCCGCTTCCATAAATGTCGCTTTCGGCGAAACCGGACATGAACAGGACTTCCATCTGCGGCCGGATGGCCTTCAGACGGGCGGCAGTCTCCTGGCCGCTCATCCCAGGGAGTGTAAGGTCGGTCAGAAGCAAGTCAATATTCGATGGAAGTTCTTCAGAAAGGCGGACCGCCGTAGCGCCGTCCGGGGCCATCAAAACGTTGTACCCCGCCGAACCCAGAATCTCCTCGATCAAAGCGCGCAGTCCGGCCTCGTCCTCGACAACCAGGATCGTCCGTTCAGTGGATGCCATAGATACCTCCAGCACCGGTGTTCGCTTGGGCCAGGCCTTTGTGGAATCGATATGTTACCAAGCTGCGCCTGATGGACTTATCGTCCAATTGCGAAAGAAAGTTAGTGGCTGCCTGCCCGAACGGCTATTTGTTGTCCAGAACTTCCCGCACTTTTTGGGCCAGCGCGTGCGGCGAAAACGGCTTTTGCAGGAAGTTGACGTTGGCTTGCAGGACGCCGTGCCGCACCACTGCGTCATCGGTGTAGCCGCTCACAAACAACACCTTCAGCTCTGGATGCTCGGCCAGCAGCGTTTCGGCCAGTTTGCGGCCGCCCACGTGCGGCATCACCACGTCGGTCACCAGCAGATGCACGGCCTGCCGGCAGTTTTCCATGAGTTGCAGCGCGGCCAAACCCTCCGGCGCGGTGAGTACCGTGTAGCCGCATTCCTCCAGAACCGAAGTAGCCAGTTCGCGCACGCTCGCTTCGTCTTCCACCAAAAGAATGGTCTCCGATCCCCTGGAGGGAAGCTCCGCCCGCTGGAATTCCAGGATCTCCGCCTGCCGCTCCACCGCCGGCAGGTAAACCCGGAACGTGGTTCCCACCCCAACTTCGCTATAAACGTCGATGTTGCCCCCGCTCTGCTTGACGATCCCGTGCACCACCGCCAGTCCCAATCCGGTTCCCTGGCCGACGCCTTTGGTGGTGTAGAACGGCTCAAAGATGCGGGCCTTCACCTCGGCCGGCATTCCGCACCCGGTATCGCTCACCGCCACCTGGACGAACCTTCCAGCGCGGGCTTCCGGATGGATTTTCGTGTAGGACTCATCCAGCTCGGCGTTCCTGGTTTCGATGGTGAGCTTTCCGCCTTGCGGCATGGCATCTCTGGCGTTCACCGCCAGATTCAAGATCACCTGCTCGATCTGCCCGGGATCCACTTTCACCGCCCTGAGAGCGGGAGCGGGAACCGTGGAAAATTGGACATCCTCGCCGATCAGGCGCCGCAGCATGTTCTCCAGATCGCTCACGATGACGTTGAGATCCAGAACTCTGGGCTCCAGAACCTGCTGGCGGCTGAAGGCCAGAAGCTGCCGCGTCAAAGCGGCGGCGCGCTCGGCGGCGCGGCGGATGTGATCCGCCATCTTGGCTTTCGAATCGCCCGCCGGGAACTTGGCGAGCAGCATCGCGCTATAGCCGGAAATCACAGTCAGCAGATTATTGAAGTCGTGCGCCACCCCGCCCGCCAGTTGCCCGAACGCTTCCATTTTTTGCGACTGGTGAAGCTGCGCTTCCAGTTTCTTTCTTTCCGAGATATCGCGCACTATGCCCACGTAGTAACACTGGTTATCGAGCTGGAACTCGGTCACCGCCAGGTCCAGCGGGAAAGTGGAGCCATCCTTGCGCAATCCCAACACCTCCCGGCCGATTCCGATGATTTTGGCTTCTCCGGTGCGCTGGTAGTTCTGAAGATACGCGTCGTGCTCGCCGTGATAGGGCTCGGGCATCAGGATTTTAACGTTTTGCCCCACAACCTCAGCCCCGGAACGGCCGAAAAGCTTCTCTCCGGCCCGATTGATCATCGAAATGGCGCCCTTCGCATCGATGCCGATGATGCCATCCAGGGTATGGTTGAGCACCGACTGCAGCAATTCATCGTTGCGGCGTTTCTCCGTCATATCCCGAGTGATCTTGGCGAAGCCCCGCACTTTTCGGCTGTCGTCGTACAAAGCCGCCAGGGTACCGTTTACCCAGAGCCTGGACCCGTTCTTGCGGACGCGCCAGCCTTCGATATCCACCTTCCCTTCCTGCTCCGCTTGTTGCAACTCCTGCGCGGGCTCGCCCTCGGCGATCAACTCGGGGGTGAACAGGCACGAATAATGCCGGCCCACGATTTCTTCGGCCGTATAGCCGTCGATCCGCTCGGCGCCCCGGTTCCAGGTCAGGATGATGCCTTCGGCATCCAGCATCAAAATGGCGTAATCGCTCACGCCATCCACCAGCAAATGGAAGCGGTCTTCAGCAGCCCGCAGGGCCTCCTGCATCTTCTTGCGGTCGGTGATGTCTCGAACCACTTTCACAAATCCGGTGAGCTCTGCGCCATTGCCGTACAGCGGGGTGATGGTGACCATGGCCCAGAAAAGCGAGCCGTCCTGGCGGACCCGCCAGCCCTCTCCCTCAAGGAAGCCTTCCTGGATTGCCATATCCAAGTCACGCCGCGGCTTGCCACTCTCGATGTCAGACGCGGTGTAGAATCGCGAAAAATGCCGGCCGATAATCTCCTCGGCCCGGTAACCGTTGATGCGCTCGGCGCCGGGGTTCCAACTGGCGACACTTCCGGCGGCATCCAGCAGGAAAATGCCATGGCTTTTCACGCCTTCCAAAATGACGCGGCTCTGTTCCTCCGACTCATGCAGCCTTGCATTGCTTTGCGCCAATTGCGTGGCGCGTTCCAGGGCCAGAACCTCCAAGCGGTCGTTGATCTCCCGCAGTTCCATTTCCGCTAATTTGCGCGCGGTGATATCGCGGTTGGCCTCGATCACATAGGCATGGTCCGGCTCACGGATCAGCGTCATGCGAGTGTCCGCGATAATCTTCCCGCCGTCCTGGCTGGTGTGCCGCAGTTCGCCTTCCCAAAGGCCCTCGCGCTCCAGGATGGCAAGAAAGCCCTCCACTCCGCCCGGAACGGTAGTGTGCAGCAGATCGTGGCTGATGCGGCCTTCCGCTTGGGCGGCCCGGAAACCGTACAGCCGCTCGGCGCCTTGGTTCCAGAAGGTAATCGGCCCATCCCAATCCCACACCAGCACCGCATCATAGGTCTGGTCGATCAGCGCAGCGTGGCGCCGCAGCGATTCGGCGCTCGCCTCCGCCCGCTGTCTAGAGGAGTGCAAGGCGCCTGCCAACAGCGCGATAGCCAGCCCCGTGGCGACGAAGAGCGCCAGGCCCACTTGCTCGTCCGGGGCTGCCACATTAGGGTGCCCCCGTGGCGCCAACAAGAAAAAGTCCGTGGCCAGAGCGCTCAGCGTAACAGCCGCCAAGGCCGGACGGAATCCCCCGTACCAGGCGGTTACAACCACCGCAAAATATGCCGTGGCGAAAGGAAACTGTATCTCGCCGATCAGCGGATCGAGCATCAGCCTGACGCCAATGGCCATAGCGACGCTGACCGCGGCCATGCCATAGCGCGCAGCCGTGCCATAGCGCGCAGCCACGCCATAGCGCGCAGCCACGCCATAGCTCGCAGCCATGTCAGGGCGTAAGATGAAGGGCCGAAGTCGCACGTTCTACTCACTCTTCGGTTAAACCGACCCAGTCTTGACCGGCGTAGCGCACGTTCTCCACTGTCCTCAACGTACCGTGCTCGCAAACTATCGGTCACGAGGCGCTGGTCGAGAATTCGGCCTGCTTGTTCCCGTGGCTAGAGACGCTCCCGCCAGGGACCGTTTTCCGCTTGGCCGGCAGTTGCCAGAAGTGGTTACTGGGAAGTGCGGGCGCCCCGTCTTTCAGGCCACTTCTTGGACCGGCTCCTGCATGGTCATGCAATGCAGCGTGCCCAGCCCGAGCACCAGATCGCCGCAATAGATGCCGATAACTTCACGCGCAGGAAACAACTTCGCCAGCGTGTTGAGCGCTATGCGGTCGTTCGGATCGTTGAAGGTGGGAACCAGCACTAGACCGTTCGCGATATAGAAATTCGCGTAGCTGGCGGGCAGCCGCTGGCCATCGAAGCAGACCGGCGCCGGCATGGGCAGGGTTGCCACCCGCAAACCGGTGCGGCGCAGCAGCTTCAAATTTTCGCGCAGCGGCTGATAGTTTGCATCCGATGGGTCGTCGTCGGTCGCGATTACGATGGTCTTCTCATCCACGAACCGGGCGAGATCGTCAATATGGCCGTGCGTGTCGTCACCCGCAATCCCCCGCCTCAGCCAAATGGTTTGGCGAATTCCGAGATAATCGGCGAAATACCGCTCCAGGTCCGCGCGGCTGAGCCCGGGATTCCGAACCTGTACGGATTCGCTCAGCAGGCACTCTTCGGTAGTGAGCAATAATCCGGCGCCGTTCACGTCGATACTGCCGCCCTCCAGCACGATGCCTGGCTCCAACTCGCGCGTCCCTTTGAAACGCTGGGCGATGCGGCTTGGAATACGATTGTCTTGGCGCCAATTCTCGTATTTCGCCCAGCCATTGAAAAGCCAGTTGGTAATGGCGACCTCTGCTTTATTGCGCACGAAGATGGGGCAATAATCGCGCGTCCAGCTCCGATTGGTGGGCCAGCGGAAGAAATCTACACGGCTCATTTGGGCGCCGCATTTCGCCAGAACGCGCCGGGCGCTCTTTTCGAGCCCCGCATCTTCCACCAGGATGCGGACCCGCTCCACGCGCGAGAGGTGTCGAACTATGGCGCCATACACCCACGGAATGGGCGCAAATTTTCCCGGCCAATCCGACCGTTCGTGCGGCCAGGCCAGCCATGTGGCTTCGTGCGGCTCCCATTCGGCAGGCATGCGCCAGGTCAATCTATCCACCGCTTTACGATGGGCGCGTAAGCGTCGATGCGGCGATCGCGCAAAAAAGGCCAGCCGCGGCGCACCTCTTCCATGCGGCGCGGATCGCACTCCGTCACCAGGATCTGTTCATCCGAAGTGGAAGCTTCGTCGATGATCTGGCCAAAGGGATCGGCCACAAACGAAGAGCCCCAAAATTCCAGGCCATTATCGGGCGGGCCTTCGAATCCCACCCGATTCACCGCCGCCACATAGACGCCGTTCGCGATGGCATGCGCGCGCTGGATGGTGCGCCAGGCGTCCAATTGCGCTTTGCCGTACTGCTCTTTTTCGGATGGATGCCAGCCGATGGCGGTTGGATAGAAGAGAATATTCGCACCCGCAATGGCCGTAAGCCGCGCCGCTTCCGGATACCACTGATCCCAGCACACCAGTACGCCCAGCCGTCCGAAGCGCGTGTCAAAGTTCTTGAACCCGAGATCGCCGGGCGTGAAGTAGAACTTCTCAAAGTACAGCGGATCGTCGGGGATATGCATCTTCCGATAGATGCCTTCCAGCTCTCCATCGGCGCCAATCACCGCGGCGGTATTGTGATAAAGGCCGGCGCTGCGCCGCTCGAAGAGCGACGCAATGATTACGACGCCGAGCTCGCGCGCCAGGAGTCCCAATGTCTCGGTAGTCGGACCCGGAATCGGCTCAGCCAGCGCAAACAGCTCGGCATTCTCTTCCCGGCAGAAATACTGCGAGCGGAACAGCTCCTGCAGACAGACGATTTGTGCGCCCCGCGCTGCCGCTTCACGCGTCCGCCAGATGGCTTTCTCCAGGTTCTGGTTTGGATCCGGCGCGCAGCTCATCTGCACCAGGCCTACCCGAAACTTCTCCGCGCTCATCGATCCCATATCTCCGATTCCATATCTCCATTCTCGGGGCGCAGACCGAGTTATGGCAATGAATGCGGCATTAAAAAGCGGTTACATATAAAGACCGCCATTGACGCTGAGCACGTGACCCGTGATGTAGCCGGCCTCCTCGCTCGCCAGGAATCGCACCGCCGCGGCTACGTCCTGCGGCTTGCCGATGCGTTTCAGCGCAATGCGACCCGTCAGATGGTCCTTCAGCTCTGGCGATAATTTATCCGTCATGTCGGTCTCGATGAAGCCGGGCGCAACTGCATTCACCGTGATATTCCGGCTGCCCATCTCCAGCGCCAGCGCTTTGGTGAGACCGATCAGCCCGGCTTTCGATGCCACGTAGTTGGCCTGGCCGGGATTGCCACTCTCGCCGACCACCGAAGAGATATTGATAATACGCCCCCAGCGTTCGCGCATCATGTGCTGCAGCACCTGCTGGGTGGCGAGGAACGACCCTGTCAGGTTGGTGGCCAGGACGCTATCCCAATCGTCCTTCTTCATTCGAACGGCCAGGCCGTCCTTCGCGCTGCCGGCGTTGTTCACCAGAATCGCGACCGGACCGAACTCCTGAGCGGTTTTGGCGAAGGCCTGCTGGATGGATTCAGTGCTGGTCATGTCGATGGAAACCGCGAACGCTTCGCGCCCTTGCGACCGGATTTCGCCGGCCAGTTCCTCTAATTGAGCGACGTTGCGAGCCGCCAGCGCCACCCGGGCGCCCGCTTCCGAGAGCGCCAGAGCGCACGCGCGCCCGATCCCCCGGCTGGCGCCGGTGATCAATGCCGTTCGATTTGTCATGAGAATGAATTTCCATCATAGTAGAACCGGAGCTTTCTAAATGGCATATAGCGATCTGCGCGAGTTCATCGACGAGCTGGAGAAAAAGAAGGAATTGAAGCGCGTGACGCTGGAGGTGGATCCTTTTCTCGAGATCGCCGAATTCGCCGACCGGTCCGTGAAGAACAATGGCCCCGCGCTGCTTTTTGAGAAGCCGAAGGATAGCCGCGTTCCGGTGCTCATCAACAGCTTTGCCAGCATGCGGCGCATGGAACTGGCGCTCCAGGTGGACTCGGTGGAATCCGTGGCGCAGCGCATCTCGCAGTTTCTTCAATTGCGCGTGCCGGAGGGACTGATGGGCAAGCTGAAAATGCTGCCGATGCTTGCCGAAGTGGGCGCGTTTTTTCCCAAAATGGTGTCGGGCGGCCCGTGCAAGGAAATTATCCGGCGGGACAATTTTTCATTGAACGATTTTCCAATCCTGCACTGCTGGCCGCAGGATGGCGGCCGGTTCATCACGCTCCCCATGGTGTTCTCGCGCAATCCCGACACCGGCAAACGCAACTGCGGCTGCTACCGGATGCAGGTTTACGACGAACGAACTACCGGGATGCACTGGCAGACGCACAAGCAGGGCGCTGAGCATTACCGGCGTTTATTGAAGGAAGGCAAAAGCGCCAGGATGGATGTAGCGGTTGCGCTGGGCTCCGACCCCGCAACCATGTATTCGGCCATTCTGCCCCTGCCGCCGGACCTGGATGAAATGATGATGGCCGGATTCCTGCGCGGCAAACCGGTGGAGATGGTGAAGTGCGAAATGTCGGACCTGGAGGTTCCCGCCAACGCGGAGATCGTGCTGGAAGGCTACGTCGAGATCGGCGAGAATCGCACCGAAGGCCCGTTCGGCGACCACACCGGCTTCTATTCCCTGGAAGACGAGTATCCGGTGTTTCATATTACGTGCGTCACGCAGCGGAAGCGCCCCGTTTATGCCACTACGATCGTGGGGCCGCCGCCCATGGAAGATTTCTACATGGGCAAAGCGGTGGAGCGTATCTTTCTGCCGTTAATGCGGCTGCAATTACCGGAGATTCGCGATATTTCCATGCCCGCCGAGGGCGTGTTCCACAATCTGATCCTGGTGTCCATCCGCAAGTCCTACCCGCTGCACGCGCGCAAAGTGATGCACGCCATCTGGGGCCTGGGCCAGGCCATGTTCAGCAAGTGCATCGTGGTGGTGGATGAAGAAGTGGACGTGCAGGATGTGCGCGAGGTGGCGTGGAAGGCGCTGAACAATATAGACCCGGAGCGCGACATCCAGTTTGTGCTGGGGCCGGTGGATTCGCTGGATCACTCCAGCCGCATGGCGAATTACGGATCGAAGATGGGGATCGACGCCACGCGCAAATGGAAAGAGGAAGGTTTCGTGCGTCCGTGGCCGGATGTGATCCAGATGCCCGATGAGGTAAAGCAGCGCGTGAACCAGTTATGGAAGAAGGCGGGCTTGGGATGACGAGTGTTAAACTGGGAATCACACGGCGGCTGTAGCTCAGTTGGTAGTAGCGCCAGATTGTGGTTCTGGATGTCGTGGGTTCAAATCCCACCAGCCGCCCCATCCTAAGCAGTCGATCCCTCAATAAGTTACGACCGCTTCTGAACATTGAACCCAAAATGGGCCCGATTGCGGTCCTGTGCCTTGGCGGCTTACCAGCGCGCGCCGCTTCGCTCTCCATCCCTGACGCAGCGGATTGGATCTCGAAAACAGCCTTTCTCGCGCTGTTCGGAGTTCTGTTTTTCGGTTTCTGGAGGAGTGCCAAGTGAGCGGAGAATGCCGCCCGCCGTGAGGCGCCCTTCGCTCGGCGCTCGATGACTTCTTTGGCCGGACTTATCGAGTGACCGTGGCGGAGAACGCCTTAGCTCTCATTTTCCCACAGGCACGGCCGTCTCCGCGAATCCAAAAGCAGCTACAACGATAGTCCGCGGCGCGGCCACGCCCGGGCATGAACAAGGAGAGCCCCAAAAGCCGTGAGCGCCGCCGCAGCAGTTGCAAGAGAAAGACGAAGCCGCCGCCTGCCCTTGCCCAGTGAGTTGACCGAACAGGTCAAGCTTCCGGAAAAAGATCACGGTCGGATCCCAAACGTGTTCTTTTCGGCGCTGCGGCTCAAATTCTGGACCGCGTTCGCGCTTGACCGCGCCCGGGATCCCTCCCTTCGTCGTGCGCTCTCCTCGGCGGTTGAAGACGATCAGGAGCTCCATTTTCGCGCCTGGCGCCGCGCCCGCGACAAGCCCGGCGCAGCAAGACGAGCGTGGCCGCAGCCGAGGGCGGCGCGGGCGGCGCGGGCGGCGAGGGCGGCGCAG
>Ga0181525_10000577_pt1 | contig 31785 bp, 19 predicted proteins | sample PEATcosm2014_Bin_48_FD_121100 | JGI IMG/M metagenome (GOLD analysis project Ga0181525, IMG submission 121100) | Peatland microbial communities from MTU Mesocosm Facility, Houghton, MI, USA - PEATcosm2014_Bin06_10_metaG | ecosystem: Environmental > Terrestrial > Soil > Wetlands > Peat | place... | reverse complement strand
TTCTTCCACTTCCGGATCGCTCATGCCCAGCGCCTTGGCGATTACAACAGCATATGCGGAGACTTTTTGGGAATGTCCCTGGGTGTAGTGATTTTTCGCATCAATCGCGAGCGCGAGTGAGGTAACCGTTTCGACGACAGCGACCGGCAATGTATCGGACGGCGCACCTCCGGCTTGTTCGCTTAGCGAGCGCGTGAATTGTTCGAGACGCCGGTAAATCTCTTCGAAAGCCTCCGGCCCGGTGGAAAATAGACGCTTCAGCGTCACTCCTAAATAAGCCTCCAAGACGTCCTTCTTCCATTTTTTGGTGTCGTTCGGCCCGCCTTCCTCCGCGCTCGATACCGAGTTTCCACCCTGGTGCTTCGAAAGGTACATCGAAGAGTCGGCCACCTGGATAAGCTCTTGCGGCGTTGACCCATGGACCGGGAATCCCGCGATGCCAAAACTGGCGGTAATATTCTTGTCCCGCAGAAGCGGATCGGATGCCACCCAGCCCCTGAGTTTGCTTGCGAGTTGCCGAGCTTGCTCCACAGTGGTTTCAGGCATGAGGATAACGAACTCATCTCCGCCGTAGCGCGCCACTACATCGGACCGGCGGCAGTTCTGTTCCAGTATGTGTCCCACGCGCTGAAGCACAACGTCGCCTTCCAAGTGTCCGTAGAAATCATTCACGAACTTAAATCGGTCGAGATCCATCAAGACCAGTGCAAATGGCCGGTTCGCGCGTGTCGAGCGTTTCCATTCCGACGACAATGTTTCCATCAGGTAGCGGTGGGTCTTGACGCCGGTCAGGCCATCGGTGATCGCTTGCTCTTGTGCTTTCTGGAATGTCAGAGCGTTGTGCAGGGCGCCGGCGAAAAGATCGGCGAGGGTACGAAGCAACAGCCCTTCTTCTTCCTCGAATTCGCAAGGTTCAGAGGATTCGATATACAGAACACCTAGCAACTGTTCGGCGTAGGCGACCGGGAGCGCAATGGCCGAAACGGAGCTTGCCAGGACCAGCCGCGGCGACGATGCATTCACTTCCCGCACAATAGCCATCTGCCCGGTGCGGGCGACCTCTCCTACCAGGCCTTCGCCCAAAGGAATGCGGCGCCCCACAGCGTCCCGGCGGGCCCCGGCTTCCGCCTGAATCACCAACTCCTTCGCGGAATAATCGAGCGTGGCGATGCCGATGTGGTCGTACTTCAAGCCATTCTCAATCTCCTCAGCGATCTTCGCGAGCATCTCCTCCGGATCCAAAGTGGTAATCGCGCGGCTGGATACGTTATTGATCAGCATCAGGTGGCGCGACTTTTTCTGCTCTTCTGAAAAGAGCCGGGCATTTTCAAGCGCCACTGCCGCTTCGCTGGCAAGCACGCGCATCAATTCCACGTGGCCTTCGTCAAATACCCGTTCTTGCTTGCTGTGCACCGCCATCACGCCGATTGCGCGATTGTAAAGAATCAGAGGCACCGCGCAAATAGAACCGACCTGACGAGTTGGTTCGAAACCCAGCCGTGTGACTTCGTCCTTATAGTGGTCGCGGATGAGGAGAGGCTGGCAAGTGTTCACAACATACTCGGTTAAATGGTTTCCGGCGGTGCGGGTTCGTTTGGGCAGCCGGTCGCCTTCCAGCACATCAATTTCAAACCGCACCTGCTGAGTCTTGTGATCGTAGAATGCGATGAAAAGGCTGCTTACGTCGAGCAGACCTTTCATTTCGGAATAAATGCGATCGAACAACGCGTCCGGCTCAAGCGTCGAGCTCAGCGCCCGTCCTATTTCATTCAGAATGTGGAGCTCTTCGCTGCGCCGCGATGTCTGCTGAACCAGATAACTGTTCTCCACCGCCATCCCAATCTGGTGGCCCAGCGCCAGAAGAAGGCGCAACTCTGCCGGAGTGAAATTCCGAGCGTCCGGAGTCCCGAGTAGCAGCACCCCGAAAACGCGCTCTTTTGCCTGCAGACTGATTCCCACTACGGTGCGTAGATTTTGACCGAGCAACAGTTTTCGAACGTGACGGAAGGCTTCTTCTTTTTCCAGAGCGGCCCACTTCGAGTCCGTCTCCAAGTCGCGCAGCACGACAAGTCCGCCCAGACGCGCCACCAGGTTGACGATGTAATCGTCCAGGTTGTTTTCTTGTATCGCCGCACAGAATGTATCGCCCAAACCGGTGACGACTACTGAAGTCGGACCGTTCTCCTCGCCATAATGCAGGCAGAGCGCGCCCGCCGGTATGCGCACAACATTCAAAACGCGGTCGAGCGCCTGTGCCAGCATCTTCTGAATCTCGCCTCCGGCAAAACTTGAGGTCGCCAGGTTCAGATTCGAAAGCGCCAGCATGTTCCGCTCAACTCGCCGGCGCTCTTCTTCGTAGACTGCCATTACCATCAGAACGCCGGCGAAAAGCTCGGGGAGCAACACAAGCGGCATCAGATTCTGGCCGGCTAGTGGACCCAGTCGCTCCTGAAAAACCGTGGTCAGACGCAGCAATCCCCATACAACAAAGGTAATCGCTAGAAACTGGTCGGCGCGAGATTCCTGCTTGCGTCCCTCTTCCCAAAAGGTCCGCGCAATGAAGAAAAACAGCAGTCCAACTCCCAAAGCCAAAGGCACATTCACCCATTCGCGCGAATAGCCCAGCGCCCAGATGGCCGCGGCCACAGCAAGGCCCGCAATACCGCCCCAGGAGACCTTGAGACGCGTGTACGATCTCGCAGCACAGTAGAAGGACAATGCCGCAGCGGCAAGCAGCCATTCGCCTACAGCTCCAACCGACGCGGGAAGCACCAACGCAGAGCCGAGTGCCGGAATCAAAAAGTGAAGAGACATCAGCAGCCATCCCGCAGCCCACACGAGCATGTATTCCTGGCGTTTTTGCTGGTAAATGTAGGAAAAGAACAACGCCAGCAGGAAGGCGCCTGCCAAGAGAACGGTCGCGGTCATGTTGATATAGCTCAACAAGTCATAGCTCCGGCTGATATTTCTGATACTTCTCTTGAGAATAGCAGAAAATTAGTGGGCGCCCGGAGGCGTATCCGGTGAAGTTTCGTGGCGGTCAACGTCCTCGATTGCACCCAAAACGGGGCAAGGCTGCCCCGGAGAGCCGGCTCCAATAGGACCCAGAGTCCGTTCAAACTATGGGGGTTGCCACTACATGCGTCAAGAGTACCCCGGTACCTTTCACAGCTTACGTGGCGTTTTCTTGGAGCGCGGCTCGATTTTGCTCATCCGTTCCGCTAAGATTGATGGTTTGTCTTACCAGGAAGGAACCGTTCGAGGATGAACTCCACTGAAAAACCGCGGGTGCGTTTCGCCCCATCGCCGACGGGGTTTCTACACGTTGGCGGGGCACGCACCGCTTTGTTCAACTGGCTTTTCGCGAGACATGAAGGCGGTACGTTGCTTCTGCGTATCGAAGATACGGATGTCGAGCGTAACAAGCCCGAACTGGTTGATGGAATTCTGGTGGCGCTGCGATGGCTCGGAATTGAGTGGGACGAAGGCCCGTTCTTCCAGTCACAGCGCATCGAAATGTATCGCGCAGCTGCCGAGCGCGTCCTGGCAAGCGGCGCCGGATACGCCTGCTATTGCAAACCAGCGGCCTACACCGGCGGCGACGCTGCCGAAGAACGCGAAGGAGAAGGTGACGATGAAGGCAAGGCAACAAAGGCGGTCGCTTGTCCTTGCCGCGATTTGACGCCGGAACAGCGCGCCGCGAAAGAAAAAGAAGGCATACCCGCGGCGATTCGTTTTCGCACTCCGCGCACAGGCACCACCCATTTCGAAGACGCTGTCTTCGGTCCGCGAGACGTGCAGAACGCCGAAATCGAGGATTTCGTACTGCTGCGTTCTTCAGGTTTGCCCACCTACCAGCTGAGCGTGGTGGTGGACGATATCGACATGCGCATCACGCACGTGATTCGCGGCGCCGATCACTTGTCCAACACGCCCAAACAGGTGCTGATTTATGAGGCGCTGGGAGCCAAGCCGCCCATATTCGCTCACGTTCCGCTGATTCTCGGGCCCGATCGAACACGACTTTCAAAACGACATGGCGCTACAAGCGTCGGCTCCTACGCGGAAGAAGGTTTTCTCCCCGAGGCTTTTCGCAATTTTCTGGCGCTGCTCGGGTGGTCTTCCGGCGACGATTCTGAATTCATGCGCACAAATGAACTGGTTGAGCGATTCACGCTTTCCGGCGTGAGCCGCACTAACGCCATATTCGATCGCGCGAAACTCGAGTGGTTCAACACACAATATTTGCAGAAGCCGCCAGTTGAGGAACTATTGCCCTACGTGGAAACGGAACTCAAACGTGCGGGCTTGTGGAAGGAAGCTTGGGCCGGCACGGATCGCGCGTGGTTTGCGCACACAGTAGATTTGATACGCTCACGAACGCGGCTGCTCGGAGATTTCACCGGATGGGCTCGCGCATTTTTCAGCGACAATTTCGAGTACGACCCGGAAGCTCGCGCGAAATTTTGGAAAGATGAAAAACTTCCGGCGCTGATGCTGAAAGTGACGGACGCGCTGGACGCATTGCCAGAGTGGAATCACGATGCTTGCGATGCGGCGTTGCGTGCCGTGGCGGAGTCCGAAGGCGTCAAAGCAGGCTTGCTCATAAATGCGGCGCGGGTCGCCATCGTTGGCCGCGCAGTCGCGCCGCCCCTCTTCGAGACAATGGTTGTGCTCGGGAAGGATCGAGTGATTGCGCGTCTTCGCCGTGCCCTGCCGGCTATATCCGTTCGCTAGTGCGCTCGCGACGAAATTAGGCTGCAAAAACAACGAACGAGATCAGCGGGCAGGTACTAGCCTGGAAAAAACTTCGGAATGAACCTCGCGAGAAGTTGTGCCTTCCTTGGCAAGTTCAAATTTCGCGCTTAGGGGAAATTTCACCGGGGGCAGGCATGTGGAGTCGTTGCACGCCTGGTAACGCAATACCATCGGAATTTCCGTCGGTCCGAGCGTGGCCGCCGCTTTCGCGGAAAATCTAAGCAGAAACGTAACACTTCCGCTGTACACATCCAGAGGTTGGTTCGGAGAGAAGCTGAATTTCTCAAGCTGTCCCTTGGGATAAATCGTGTCGATTAATTCAAAATCGGGAGGGAGTTTCGGCGCCAGCGTCGTGGCAATGAGATAGTCTTCAGACGGTTTGTGAGAATTCATGTGAAAACCGGAGGCAATGTCCACCACCACGGCGACTTTGAATTCTCTCGCGCGCGGAACGGGATCAAGCGAAACGAAAACGCGCGGCTTGACGACCGCCGAGGCATTGGAAAGATTGGGAGGCTCCTGAGGCAAAGGAAAGTTTGACGCCGCATTCCCAAACATTACCAAAGCGGTGCCAGCGCAAAAAAGCGACAAGAGGCAAAAACCGAATGTTCGTCGAAAGCGCATCTTCGCCTAGACCTGAACTGTTGACCCCGTTTTCTCGGTGAGAATCCGGCTCATCACCTGGCTCAACGTCTCGCCCGTCTTATCCAGCACGAATGCCTGCGCGGAATCCGACCACCCAAGCTTAAAACTCGTGGTGAGCGCGGAAATCCAGATTTGCCGCACCGGCGCGTTGGGGCTTATTACAAAGCGCGTTTCGTCCTCATCCTCAAACTCAATTTCCAATTTTCCGCTTCCGCCCTCGACCTCGAACTCATTTTCATCGCTCAATTCAAGCAGACGTTTGCGCAGGCTCTCAAAAGCCGCGTCGCATTTCTTTTGGAAATCTTGTTCGTCCATCATTTAGAGCAGTCCCTTAATTTCTTTTTCCAGATCTCCCTCATCCGCAAGACCGATATACCGTTTCTGAACTTTCCCGTCGCGGGAGATCACGATAGTGGTTGGAAATCCGATCAGTCCTCCGAACTTCTCGGCTAGTTCATCGTTGCCCAGCACGATCGGATAGTTCATTGTTGCCTGGTAGCCGTCCACGTCGAACTGCGTCTTCTGGACGTAAGGCTCGACCACGCTCTTCCCTTCTTCGTCCATTGCCACGCCGAGTATGGTCAGGCCTTTGTCCGCGTATTTCTGTTGGAAACTGATCATCCAGGGAATTTCCACCCGGCAAGGTTCGCACCATGTGGCCCAGAAATTCACAACTACCACTTTTCCTTTTAGACTGGCGAGCGGCACATCCTGCCCTTGCAGACTCTTGAAAGTCACGACGGGCTCGTCCGGCCGAGGTTCGGTGGCGTTTGAAGACTTGCTGTTGGCTGCTCCCGAGTTGCAGGCTGAAAAATTCGTAGTGACAATCAGTGTGAGCAACAACAGCAGTAAAAAAAGATTCGGCGGCCTTCGCATATGCTCAACTCCCCTCACCGTGAAAACTTGTTCAAGAATGTCAGTTTACCCGAAAGCCATATCAGACGGTTCATGAATACTAGGCCGCCAACAGCGATCAATAGGACGCCGCTGAACACTTCCACCGTATGCAAATGGCGGCGAAAACGTTGGTAAAACTTCAAAAAGCCGCCGATACCTAGTGCGGTGACAAGAAACGGAATCGCCAACCCCGCCGAGTAGCACGCGAGAAGGAAAACTCCTTCACCGATAGTTTCCCGGGTAGCTGCAATAGCGAGCACGCCGGCGAGAATGGGGCCGATGCACGGCGTCCACCCGAAAGCAAACGCGAAGCCCATCAAAAAGCCGCTGACAATTCCGGGCTGGCCGCCAAGATTCCGGAAATGGACGTCGCGATTTAGCCAGCGAGTCATGGCCGGCCCCAAGAGAAAAATGAGAGCGACTGAATAAAAGTGGACGGCTTTCAGCGTATGCCCGGCGATTCCGGGCCGCAGGTTGAAAGCTATACCCGCTGCAACCAGGATAATTCCAATCACAAATCCGGCACGCAGGGAAATTTTCGACAGCCATCCAACCAGGTGCAGCCCGAACAATATGATCAGCGCTCCGGCCAAGGGCGCCAGCAAGCTGCGATTGCGCACCAAAAAGGACCCCACGGCGCTGGCGGAGGCGCCAAACGTGATGAACACGATGGAGAACCCGAGCACAAATGCGAGAGCGGAAGTCAGCAATCCGGCGCGCGGCGTTTGGCCTTCCTTGAGTTGCTCTACGCCGATCCCCGAAAGCATCGAAATATAACCCGGCACCAGCGGCAGCACACAAGGAGAGAGGAACGAGACTAGTCCAGCGACAAACGCGGCGAATACGGAAACACCCATTGGGTATTGTCGAACCTCTTAGAATTTGGCGGAAACCAGACTCGGCTCAGACCTGTATTTTCACACATTCATTAGACGCACGGCTAAGCTTTTTGACGCTGGGCCAAGCGGATAGAAGATGCGGACTTAGCGGCCTATGGTAAGTGCGTTAGACGGGAAGTCGGCGATTCCTCAGTTTTTTACCGGGAACTCCGGATGCCTCTCATGCCACGGCGTCGCCCGCTCGTAAGCAAGCGCAATCGCGAGCAAATGGGCTTCGCCCCAGCGCGGCCCGATTAGCTGCAGGCCCATCGGCAGCCGGGCCTGTGTGAATCCGCACGGAACGGAGATAGCGGGATGGCCGGTCATGTTTGCGGGCCGGTTTAGACGCACAAGCGCGGAACGAACCGTTTCTTTCTCTCCTACGATTTTTGCTTCGACCTCGCCAATGAGCGGCGCGGCAATAGGAACCGCGGGCGCCAGGATCGCGTCCACTCGTTCAAACGCCGAGTCGAAATCGCTTTCCATTTGTCGCTTCACGTCAAATGCTTGAAGGTAATCCGCAGCGCGCACTTCCGTGCCCATCTTGAGCCTGCCGCTCACATCCGCTCCGTATTCATCCGCACGAGAGGGATAGAATCCCTGCGATTGATGGTAGCGGGTGGCTTCGGCCAGAGCGATGTTCGCACTGGCTTCCAGGGAACTGCCGAGGTGAGGAAGCGACACTTCCTCGATCCGCGCGCCGGCCGACTTGAATACGCCCGCCGCAACTTCGATCGCGCGCCGAATTTCCGGATCAACTCGCTCGAAGAAGTATTCTTTTGGCCAGCCCAGGCGAAATCGGCGCGAAGCTTCTGGCTTTAGTTTTCGAAAATTCGCGTGAGGTGCTCCCTTGGGGTATTTGCCCGCAATCGCCTGCAGCATGATGCACGCATCGGCGACGGTTCGCGCGAGGGGGCCCGCATGGTCCAGGCTCTCGGCCAGTGGAATCACGCCTTCTACACTCACCAACCCATAGGTCGGTTTCAGCCCCACGATGCCGCACAGCGCCGCCGGAATGCGAATGGATCCGCCCGTATCCGTCCCGACAGACGCGAAACACGTTCCTGCTGCAGTGGCTGCGGCTGAGCCGCCGCTCGAGCCACCTGGAATACGACCAAGTGCCCAGGGATTGTGGGCCGCGCCGTAATGAGGATTCTCGTTCGTGATGCCGTAAGCAAACTCGTGCATGTTCGTCTTGCCCAGAAGTATGGCGCCCGCTGCGGCCAGTCGCGCGGCGACTTCGCTGTCTTCCTGTGGAACACAATTTGCGAGAATCTTCGAGCCGGCCGTCGTGCGGATTCCGCGCGTCTGGAAATTATCTTTCAGCGAAATGGGAATGCCAAAAAGTAGGCTGTTCAGATTTGCAGGACTCCCTCGCCTGGTACGGCTAAATTCGCGTTCAGCCGAGCGAGCTTGTTTTCGAGCGCTATCCCCAAGCACGGTCAGAAAAGCATTCAGGGACGGGTTCAGCTTCTCGATACGAGCGAGTGAGGCGTTCACAAGATCTACAGGAGAGATTTCCCTGCGCCGGAGCAAGCGCGCAGCCTGCTCGATGGAAAGAAACGCCAGCTCGGATTCGGATTTGGGCGTCACGCAGATCGCTTCAAAAAATCTTCTCGGCCCGGCGCAGCGTTCCGGCGGAGCCTATGTTGGCGATGCGGAAAACCACAAGATACTGGTTCTCATTGCGAATCGTGCCAAATGAAAACCGGCGATACTCGAAGCCGAATCCGCAACAGGAACCGTTATAGCTCGCTTCCAGGATCTGGTTTTGAAATGCTTGCTGCGTAAAGTCGTAGCTCAGGCCCGCCGTGAAGTTAAAGCCAACGCGCGTCAAATCGCCGTACCCCACCAGCGCGCGCACCTGGTTCGAACGCGATTCAAAGACGAAATTCGGGGGATTCTCATTGAACGGCGTCGCAAGATTCGTCGTCGAGAAATGCGCGAGCGTCAGAAAAGACTGCTTGTAAGGTTTGAGCTTCAGCAGCGTGCCAATCGCGGTCAGTTGATTGCGTTTGGGGTCAAAATTGAAAATGAACTCGGTATCGAAATGTTTGCCCGGTTCGATTTTCAGGTCGCTCACGATCGGCGAAAAGCGTCGCGGTGAATCTACAAACGCGAATGGGGTGATTTCGTCGAGGGTTTGAAATACGTTGCGCTGGCCATTAATCAGCGCTCCGCCGAATGTGGTGTCGAAGAAGTATTTTTGAACCAGGCGCCAGCTCACCAGCTCCTCGGCGTCGCCGTCCTTTTTGCGACGGTAAAGCCGCTGTGTGATTCCGTATTCGATTTCGTTCGTATCGGTAAGGGTTTCGTCTTCGTCGAAACGTATGAAGCGGCTGAAATCATTTACGCCGTTCACGTAGCTGTACACAATGTCCGGCTCGATCACGTGCTTCCACTTCGTGCCGGACCGGTCCCAGATGCGGTCGAACGACGGCGGGCGGATGTCGAGCGAGAATTCCTCCGTTGTTCGAAAAAATCCTCGATCGACAAAAGAACCGTTTTGCAATTGTCCGCCATAATAAGTCGACCTCAGAGTGAAAGTGGGGGTCACATCCAGCCAAGGTCCTAAGTGAAGGGGCATCGAAACGCTCGGCGCCAACTCGCTTCTACCGACAAAATTCGGCGTATCCAGCGGAGTTGCCGTGACGGTATCGCTACGATGCACCGCATCGGAAAAACCGTCGAATGAAAAATAAATAGGGAGCTGTTGAAAAGGCGCCTGGTCCACCGAGCTGAAGCGCACCTCCGGCGCAGTTCGCAGAGAAACGTAGGTATCCGGCGAAGCGCTCAAATAGTTTTGGTAGCTTAGCGCGGCGAAATTCAGGCTGAACCCGCGAAAGTTATTCGTAAGGAAAGCGGAGTTGCGTACCTCCGAATTCACCGCTTGCGTGTATGTCTCGCTCCAAGCCAGCCGGTAGGTAAGCGAACTCAGGTCGTCCAAATCGGCTACCGCGCGCCAGCCGTCCGGCAACAGGGCGGTGAAAAGTAAACGGGCTTCATGGCCTCCCTGGTTGATGGCAGGCACGGGCGGCTCTCCGGCCACTTGCGGCTGTTCCAGGCCGCGGTCCTCGATGCCGCTATAGATCACGTCGAGCTTCGCATTTTCCCAGGGACGCATTCGCAGATCCGCACGCTGGCCCCAGCCCCGTCTGCTGTAATAAGTTCCGCCGATACTCACGTCCATCCAATCGGTAGGCGCCCAGTAATACGACTCTCCCAAAATGTATCCTTTGCTCGAACTGTCACCAATGTTCGGAATCATGAATCCTGATTCGCGCTCTTTCCCCGCCGGAAAAGTCGCGTAGGGAAGATACAGAACGGGAACGGAAAAAACTCGAAAGTCGCCGTTCTCCAGATGCACCGACTTCTGCAAATACACGGTCGCCTCCGGAGCATAAAACTTCCAGGTGGGTTTATCCGGGTCGCAAACCGTCATCCAGGCTTTCTTGATGCGGTATGTATGTTCGTCCAGGCGTTCCGCCTCTTCGGCTTCGAAATAGAGCGGGTTCGGACTGATTAGCAAGGTGGGCGCCGGATGCCGGTCAATCGCAAACGTGGCTCGCACATGAAAAAAAGTCCCGTGGCCGGTGCGTAGTTCATAATGGGCCTCCTCTGCTTCCACATGCTGGTTCATGTAATCAAGCTGAACGTGGCCGCGCGCGATCGCAACCTGGGTGTCGTTGTTGTATTCGACATGATCGGCGCGCAATCGTGTGTTCTGATAACGCAAATCCACGTCGCCGTCCGCGTGAGAGATCCCGGCAACCTCGCTCTGCTGTTTCGCCTCCAGAGTCGCGGTCTGATCGGCGTTCACACTTGTCTCCGGCGGAGTGTTTGCAACGGATGACGGTTTTTTCGAGGGGTTTTGCGGCGAAGACTTTGTAGCGTCTTGCGCGTCAGTAAATCGTGGACTCGCAAAAAAAATACCGAGCAAAGCGAGAAAAAGGCACAGCCTGCGGAGAGTTCGCGTGATTTTAGCGTCAGGCATCAACGGAAGTGCCGAGTTAATCCTTACAAAGCGCAAAAAAGAAAGCTGAGACTAACACGCGTCTCCCGCAGCCGCAATCGCGCCGACGGCATGGACCTCGCTAATCTCTAGTGAGAACCTGCGCTCGACCGGGTTGCCTAATACGCGACATCAGCTTGGCACCATGCCTGCTGGTCCATACATAGGCATGCTAAGATTCTCGCCGTTCCTCCACTGGAGCTTCCGCAGCGCAAAACGGACCAGTGATCAGAATCTGCACGGAGTGTGGCGCCCTTTTGCTCGAGGACGCTGATAATTGCTCTTTTTGTGACGCACCTCTCGCCGCGACCGGTGAGAACGTCAAGCCAGTGGCGGTTAAGGCGGCCTCGTCTGGCCTCGGCGCGTCCGCGCAGCCGGCTTTAGCCAGCGCGCGCTCGATCGAGCCGGAATGGCGTCGGGAAGTCTCGCGGCGCCTCGAAGATTACCGCGCGCGCCGCGGGCACCTTGGTCCAAACGATTCGCAGTCAGGCCTTCCCTTTTCGCGCCAATCCAAACTCGACGAGGAGGAAGCGGCTCGTGAACACCAGCGCGAAGCCGAGCGCCAGCGTCAGGCAGAACGCCCGCGCCCTCGCCCAAACCCGCGCCAGGCCGAGCGTGTCGAAATTTGCATTCAGCCGGAACTGGATTTCTCGTATTCTCCGGACGACCGCGCACACCCTCAGACCGCGCTCGTTCCCGTGGCAAATCTCACTGAGCGGCGAAAAGCCGGCCTGCTCGATGTGTTATTCCTAGGACTGACCTATATAGGATTTCTTGGGCTTTTCCGCTCGCTGGGGGGCCAGCTACTAGCCGAAAAGGCGGATGCAGCCGTCTATCTCGCGGCGTTCTTTCTTTTCTATGCGCTCTATTTCTTTCTCTTCACCACGTTCGCGGAGGCTACGCCCGGCATGCAGCTTCTCTGCCTCACAACCGTGCGTCTTGATGGCACGCTGCCGGACACGCGACAACTCCTGTGGCGGAGTTTCGGTTACGTGCTCGCGGGCGCTACTCTGATGCTCGGCTTCCTGTGGGCTTTGTGGGACGAAGATCACTTCACGTGGCAGGACCGCATCTCCCAGACTTACATCACCGCCGCCGCGCCGGTCGTTGAACCTGATGCGCTTGAGCTTCCGCCAGGCCGTCACTCATTCGCCCGCAAGTAAGGTTAGACTCTAGCAGCCTCGAACTCTCCAGGCACAAAAAAAACCGTGGGAGCTTTGAGGCTCCCACGGTTTTGAATGTTACCGTTCGGCTAAGCCAGTGGTGAGGCCGACTGGCAGCGCCTGGTTTCCGGCTAGTAGACCAGCTTTACAGCGAACGCAATCGTTCGGTTCCCGCCAGACGTGACCTTGTTATTTGCGAAACCGGTCCCGATAGCAAGAAGGCCGGCATCCTCGATGAAGGGATCAACGCTGGAGTAGTTTGGATGGTTGAACACGTTGATAAAGTCCGTGCGGAAATCAAAGTGCGCACGCTCATTGATCTTAATCCTCTTGATCAAGGAGAAATTCCCCGAGTTGGTGTGGAAATCGCGCAGGGAGTTGCGGCCCGCCGTACCAGCATACGGCCCTCCAAATATACTCTGGGATTCTCCGCCGTTGACGATGAAGCGGACTTGCTTACCCGTCACCGGAGTTACCACCCCGTGGTTCACGTCGTTGGCTGATATCAGGATATTCGCGGGAATTAAACAACCTACTACGTAGAGGGCGCACGCATCTCCCGCATAAATTCCCACTTGCGTCGCAGGTGCACTAGGGTTGCTCAAAAACGGCCGCAACGTCTCATATGTTCCGATAAATGCGTTGTCGAAAGCCGTATCCTGGCCAACCCCTCCGCTAAAGGTGGAAGAGAAGAATTGGACCGGGCTGTAGGTTTGACCGGATTGAATGATGTAATTTCCGGTAAGGATCCAACCACCAAGAGCGTGACCTATGTAACCCTCTTGTTGCCGGAAGAACGGAAGGGCCTCTGTAAAACTGAGAGTCCAACTCTGGGGGAAATCCAGCCCCGAGAGACCGTTTTCACCCGACGTGAAGTCCAGAGGGTTTTGAGAGAATGCGTACGTCGTTGCACCACCGAAGGTGCTGAAGATTTCGCTCGCATTGTCGGTGGTCTTGCTCCAAGTGTAGCTGGAGTGAAGCGTCAACTGATGGAAGAGCTGGCTGGAGCGCAAATCGAGCTGCAAGCCATTGTAATGCGAGTAGCCCGTATTTGTTCGCTCTCTCTCTATTCCTTGAGTGCAGCTCAAGCGTCCTGTCGCGACGGGGTTGATGGTACCGTCGGGGTTGAGGAGTTGAGATTGCGGACAAGGAGTTACACCCGCAGGGAAGATGTTGGGAAACTCGGCAAATGTGTCTGCTATGAAAGGGTTCGCGTTAATCGATTGGTATTGGTTAAACCCGTAATTACCCACGTAGCGGGCCTCGAAAACCACGCCTCTGCCAAGCTCGCGCTGAATGCCCAGCGACCAGCTATGGACGCCGTCCGCCGTAAAGTGTGGGGTGACCCTCGTCTGGTTGAAGGTACGCGGATCGGACACACCGAAGGTCAGCTGATCCGCCAGTTGATTCCGGACATTCGTACCTACCGGGTCCGGTAACAACGGAAGACCGGCGGCCACGTTTGTCACGTTTCCCGGAGTTCCGTTGTTAAGGCCTTGCGCCAGTACTTGAGGCGCCGCCGTCGATATATTCAAGTAGATGTTATAGAAGGGAGGATCATACGATAGCCGGTATCCGCCGCGGATGACCGTTTTGTCGTTGCCGAACCAACGCTCGCCCCAATGCGGAGTGTATGCAAAGCCCACTCCTGGGCCCCAAAGGTTCTTCGGGGCCGGAATGGAAGGAGCCGTTGTAACGGACAATGGCAGGGCCGGATCCCAAAATGGGTTCGGCCCGGTTTGCTGCGCGACAGTGTTTTGATGAAAAAGGTTCGCCGGCTGGCCAAAGTACGTCCAAGTTAATCCCAAGTTAATCGTAAGATTTGGACGGAGTTTGTAATCATCTCCCACGTATAGGAAAGTGTCGTATTCCTTAAAGCCGAGTTCCGTGGGGCCGTTTGTAATGTTGATGGACGACGGAATGTCGCAAGCGAAGGCTGACAGCGAATCTAGAGTGACTCCGCCCGGCAGCGCGCATATTGTGTTTCCGGCGGAGTTCGTGGTCGTAAATCCCGCAGCCGGAGTGGTGAATTGCCCGAAGCTGTATGTGCCATTGTAATTTGGCAGGAAAACATTGGGAGATTGTTGGTAAGTGGCGTTCACTCCCGCCTTCCATTGGTGCCTGCCATGAACGTAACTCCACTGATCCTGTATCTGATAGGTATTTACGATGCGGGCTTGCGGGAGGTTGTCGGGAGGCCCAACGTTGTCAAACGTTACACCCGCGTCCTGAGTAATGGAAATACTAGACAACGCGTTAGCCAGGTTTGAAGGCGGCGGGACTGAATTGCCGAATGAGTTGCCGCCAAACGCCACATTCAAGCGACCATAACTCATGCGGAATTCATTCGTCATGTTATTCGTGATCGGACGGGACCAGCCGACTAGAACCACCTGCGAAAGCGCTGGAACGCTGTAAAAATAGCCTCCAGCGATATCGCCATTTCCGTCGATAGAGTTGGTCTTATTGTAAATATACCTGGCGTAAAACCGGTTGGGGCCCAGCACCCAGTCTTCTCGCGTAGCGAAGTCATACTCATGAAAGGGCGTCCCGAGACTCCGCTGGATTTGAGATACCTCCACGTTGCAAGGCGTGACTCCATTTGCTCCCACAGTCGTAATTACTACCGGAGTACCGACGGCCGTCGGGTTTCCGGCACCGATGCCGAACGCGCCAAAGTTGCGAAGCGCGGTAACACTGTCGCTGTTGGGATAGCAGGTTGCTAGTTCGGCAAGACCAGTCGGATCGGGTTGAAATGAACCCGATTGAGCGACGGCATTCGACTCGGAAATATTGGTGTCAAAGCCGCCCCAAACGAAGAACTTGTCCTTAATGATGGGTCCGCCGGCCGTGGTCGAAGCGAAGACAGTATTAAACCACGGGACTTCGCCCAAGCACTCCCCAAACACGCAATTCGCCTGAAGGTTCGTGCGCGTGGTTAGGTCCTGGTTTTCCTCGGAACCCGCTACCGTCCCGTGGAAATTGTTTTTTCCGGAGGGTGTAACTTCATTAACGACCGAACCCGAGTTCCTGCCGTATTCGGGAGCAAAATTGTTGGTGGTGACTTGGTATTGCTCGACGAAATCCGGGTTCGACAGGAAAAGCCCCGGACCGGCCACGGAGTTGTCATTGTTGTTCTGACCGTCGATTTCCTGGTCATTGTTGCGGCCACGAATTCCGTCTACGGAAAAACCCACACCGTTACTGTTAGAGAAGGTGTTGTCGCGAGTCATGGCAACGCCGGGAAGCTGTAGGGCCAGAAAATCCAATCCCTGATTTTCTTGTATGCCGGCGTAATCGGTGATCTGTTGCGAGGTCATGGTAGTGCTGATCTGCGATTGGCTGCTTTCCATAAGAGCGGGAGCAGCGGACACTTCAACAGTCACGGTCACCGCGCCTAATTGAAGTGAAATCACGCCCAGCCCATGATCCACGCCAGAGGAGACTGAGACGCCACCTATGACCGTCTTCTTGAATCCCTGCTTGGTGAATTCCAAGTCGTAGTTTCCAATCGCGAGCGAGCTGATCCGGAATAGACCGGCGCTATCGGTTTTCGAGTTGAATTGTTCCTTGGTGTCGACACTCGTGGCTGTAATCGCGACGTCCGGAACCAGCGATCCGGTAGAGTCCGTGACCGAACCCGATATCGAACCGCCTCCTTCTTGCGCGCGGACAGGACTTGCTGTCAGTAGAACCAGCGCAAAAACTGCCAGAGTAAACCACACGCCTAGGCGTGCTGCACGGCTTGAAGAGAATGTGTTCACGGACTCCCCCTTTTCAATTTTCCTTCGAGTTCTGCTGAACGTGGGCGAGAGATCGAAATCGCGAGACGGTGCGGTGTGTCCATCTTGAATTGAAGTTAGAAACGAGCTGCGGAATGAAACACGTCGCACGTTATATTCCCCCACCCCGAGGAAACTTTGGTGCAAACTTGGAATTCTAGCTGCTTAAAGGCAATCGCTGCCAAAAGACATGCACGCTATATACCAACATCGGGACGAATCGACAAGCACTTAATTTTGCTGAAAGGGCAGATGTTAGCGCTACTCGACCGGAGCCTGAAGCTGAGAACTATTGAAACTGGAAAGTCAGAAGTACTAATTTTAGTAGATGAGGGTCACTTCGCTTCTAAACGGACGCTTCGGCCGCCGAATCTTAAGCAGATTTTGTTGGCAGACCGCAAACCGACCCGGCGAGAGGTCTGCGATGGCATCAATTTGAAAATTCTGGCTCGGCGATACGAGCGAGGCAAAATCGGGACTCGAATGCTATAATTAGATGTTCGCGATCATCGCCACTGATGCAAACCTGTGGAGCGAGGACGCGACTAACCTAGCATCGCTGCAGACTTGGCGCAGAAGAGGGAAAACTGATGAGCCCGCTATCGAAGAAGATTGTCATCATCTTGTCTCTAGTCGTCATCGCCTTTGTGGCCACCGGTTATCTTCGCGCCCGGTCGAACGACGAAAAGGCGTACCGAGCGCTGACCGTGTACAGCGAAGTGCTGGACAAGGTTCAGAACGACTACGTGGACGACCCGAACATGGCTCAAGTCACTAGTGGAGCTCTTCATGGGTTGCTCGACTCGCTGGACTCGGAATCGGCCTACCTTAGCCCGCTCGAGTACAAGGATTACAAAGAAAAGAGCGCCACGAAAGCTACGGGCGAATCGGGCCTCGTACTTATCCGCCGCGGTTACATCGGCGTGCTCGGAACGTTAGCAGACACGCCGGCAGCGAAAGCCGGCTTGCGCATCGGCGATATCATCGAAAAAATCGCGGGCTTCAGCACGGGACAGATGGCGATTGGACAAGCCGAGCTTCTTCTTCGCGGCGCGCCCGGCACGGTGGTGAAAATCTCCGTAATTCGACGCGGGAAAACGGAACCACAAGACCTAGACCTGACGCTTGAAAAACTGCCCGCGCCCAAGCTTCTTGAAGACAGGCTCCAGGGCGATATCGCCTATCTGCGCGTTCCAACCTTTGACGCGGGTATGACCAAACAGATTCGCGAAAAACTGGCGCAGTTTCAGCATCAGGGCATCAAAAAACTGATTTTAGACTTGCGTGATTGCCCTTCCGGGGAAGTTCAAGAAGGAATCGCCACCGCCCAGCTTTTTGTGCCTTCCGGAACGATTACCACCCTCAAGGGTCAAACGGTGAACCCTATTGTTTCCACCGCCGAGCCTTCCAAAGTTGCCTGGACGGATCCAGTGGCGGTGTTGATTGGAATTGGAACTGCCGGTCCGGCTGAAATCGTGGCTGGGGCTATTTCCGGTAATCATCGCGGAGAGACGGTAGGCGACCGCACGTACGGCACAGCATCGATGCAAAAGCTGATTGAAATGGATGATGGGTCCGCAATGATTTTGACGGTTGCGAATTACTACACTCCAGACAACAAGGAAATTCCGGCTAACGGAGTTGCCGCCACTGCCGAGGTCCATCCCTCGCTCGATGAGGTTATTGCGGCAAACGATCAGAAGCAGCCCGTTCCTTCCGAGAAACCCGTTTCTGCGGATGATCCGGTGATCAAGAAAGCCATCGAAGTTCTGCAAGGTGCCGCAACCTCCGCGCGAAAGGCTGCGTAGTTACTCGTGAAGGCGGGTCGGGGACCTGCGTTCCAGCGGGTCCCGGATGTGCCGCGGATTCTGGTTCTCCTCATTTCAGTAATCTTTCTCCTTCTCACTGGCTGCGGAAAGACAAAAATATCGAAGGCAGAGCTTCGCGCGATTACAGGCGAAATCGTCGCCGCAGCGCAAAAGGTTTCCGGGCACAAATCCGAGGTTACAATTCGTCCCGAGCTTCAACCATCCAAAGCCGGAATGCCTGGGAAATTGGCCGCGGATAACATTTACGTCTCGCTTTCCGACGCTTCTGAGGCCGGGACAATTGCGCAAGCGCTGAACGAAATCGCGCGCCGCCACAAACTGTCCGTCAGAGAAAGCGCTTCGGACGGCATCATGCGGTTTGACTACTACTCAGACAATATTCGCACGCATACGATTCATGTGATCACACCGCTTACGGCCCGCTCGCATGTCGCAGCGAAGCCGGGTCACCGAGATGCGCGGCTCGCGATTATTATTGATGATCTAGGCTACGACCGCGCGGCCGCCGATTCGCTGCTCGCGCTCGGTTTTCCACTCACCGTTTCTGTCCTCCCGCATTTGCCGTTGTCCACGGAAGTCGCGGAGGAGGCACACCGGCGGGGAGATCAAGTAATGCTGCATCTTCCGATGCAGTCTGAGAGCGCTGCGGCCAAAACGGAGGAAGTCGAGTTACGGGTCGGAATGAACGAACGGCAGGTGGATTCGGCATTGGCGGGGATGCTGGAAACGGTGCCGCACGCGGTTGGCGTGAACAATCATCAAGGCTCGCGCGCCACGGCTGATCCTGCGTTGATGGCTGCCCTGATGCCGGAATTGCGCCGGCGTGGGCTGTTTTTTGTGGATAGCCGCACACTAGCTTCGACGGTGGCTTACGACACGGCTGAGCGCATGGGAGTGCGCGCCGCTTCGAGAAAGGTGTTCCTCGACGACTCAGAGAACCGCGAAGCGATTGTCGGACAACTCGAGCTTGCCGCGCGCGACGCCCACCGTGACGGATTCGCGATAGCGATTGGACATCCCAGACCTGACACGATCGATGCGCTCGCTGAGGACGTCCCAAGACTCGAGGCTCGCGGCATCCGTCTGGTTTTTGTCTCGGATGTAGTTAAGTAACTCCGTCCGACGAAGTATTGCTTCAGGCGACGATCCAATTCAGTGCCCGCACCGGCGTTACGACTAAGGGCCGATTCGTCCAATTGCTTTTAGTAGTCGCCGCCGATTTTATCGAACAGGGGAGTGCACGGAACGAGCCGCGCCTTGACGCCGTCGTGGACAGCGTATTGTACCCGGCGGCCATTCGGATGCATTCCCCACAAGCTTCCGGCGCCGTACTCGCCATTTTTATTCAGGGCGTAGAACTGAATGTGAAATTGCTTCAGGCGGTCGGGAAACGGCTTGTAATTACGCGCGACACGGTGCAGGGCTTCCAGGCACGCATCGGTGGGAGACATACCCTTGCGCATCATTTCGACGATCGTGTGGCCGCCGGAAATCTTGATGTTCTCTTCTCCGCGCCCGGTGGAACCGGCTGCGCCAATGTCGTTATCCACGAAAAGTCCCGCGCCGATCACCGGAGAATCGCCGACACGTCCGGCAATCTTCCACGCGAGACCAGAAGTGGTGGTGGTGCCGGAAACGTCTCCCTTCGCGTCCACGGCAAGACAATTTATCGTTCCGGTCGGCGGATGCATGACGACATTTTCGATGTGATCGCGCCAGGCCAATTTTTCGGGAGTGTCCAGCAGCTGCGCGAGCTTTTCCTTCCATTCAGGGCTATCGAGGCCCGGTCGCCAATTTTCGGAGGAGGACGCTTTCCATGCGAGCCACGCAATACGCGAACGGTCGGTGAGCAGATCCATGGTTTTGAAGCCTTCATCGACAGCAAACTTCTCTGCACCGGATCCCACGATGAAAACATGATTCGTTTTCTCCATCACGGTTTTTGCCACCAGCGACGGGTTTTTGATCTTTTGGATCGAAGCAACCGAACCGGCGCGGCGCGACGGGCCGTGCATCACGGATGCGTCAAGCTCCACTACGCCATCTTCATTGGGCAAACCGCCGTAGCCGACTGAATCGTCATTTGGATCGTCTTCCACTTTGGTGACTGCGGCGAGAACGGCATCCAGAGTGTCGCCGCCCGATTTGAGGATGGCCATGCCATCATCGAGATGTTGCAGTCCGTTGGCCGCGGAAATGATCAGCGGGCGGGCACTCTGCGCGGAAGCTTTCGCGCTTGCTTGCGGCAAAGATTTGACCGTTGAGGGAACAGAGGCACCGAAAATCCGGCGCGTGCTCGCAGCTAGGCCGCCTGCCAAAGTGGAAAGAAAGAATTTCCTGCGTGTCCATTTTTCCATTGCTCTCTCCCAAGAATGCGACGGATCAGGTACGGATCAGTAGCCCACGGTTTGAAACCTAACCCTCAGAAAACTCAGAGCGGAGGATAGCCGCAGAGTGGGAGGTTCGCAAGGCGAGAAAAGCCAAAAGGTCTTCCCATGATATCGACGGCGCCCCTTGATTTTGACGCCGGGACCGCGCAACATGACGGCGTTTGAAAAGGGGAACCATGAGTGAAGGAATATTGTTGCGGAACACTGTGGAACGCAGCGAGAAAATGCGAAGGTTTGTTCTACTTCTGATTGTCATTTTGGCATGTTTCACAATCGCAACATCGACTCGCGGTGCGCAAAGTTCAGGAGGCACGCCAGCTTCGTCCAATAGAAAGTCGCTCGATGAAGCCATGAAGGCGATGTTTGACGTACGCACATTTCAGCAGGCCGAGATTTCTCCCGATGGAAAGAAGGTGGCTTGGGTGGAATCACTTCCCGGCCCGGGCGGAGCACCCTCGGCGAATTCGGCGATTTACGCGGCCGAAGTCAGCGCGCCGGACACAACAACGCGCATTACAGCCGGCGATGGCAAGACAGCGTACGAGGAACATGACGTAGCGTGGTCGCCGGACGGGAAACAGATCGCATTTCTGTCCGACGCTGCAAGGCAGGGGCAACTCCAGCTCTTCGTCATGAATTCCTCCGGCGGCAGCGCAAAACAAGTGACTCATATGAAAGGTTTCCTCGCTGGCCCGGGATGGTCGCCCGACGGGAAGACGGTCGCGCTGCTTTTCACCGAAAACGCGACACGTGCGGCCGGGCCACTCGTGGCGGAGACTCCCGATGAAGGCGTTGTCTCCGAAGAATTCCTCGAGCAGCGACTGTCGCTTGTGGATCCCGCCGCTGCAACCATGCGACAAATTTCGCCCGCGGATATGTATGTGTACGAATTCGATTGGGCGCCCGACAGCAAACGCCTGGTAATTACTGCCGCGCGAGGGAATGGCGACGACAACTGGTACGTCGCTGGCCTGTTCAAAATTGATGCGGCCTCCGGCGCGATGACGGACGTCGTCGCGAAGCCGGGCATGCAAATTGGCGTTCCCAAATGGTCGCCTGACGGAAAGACAATAGCGTTCATCGGAGGACTGATGAGCGACGAGCCGATCGTCGGCGGCGACGTTTATCTTGTCTCAGAGTCAGGGGGAATGCCGCAGAACGCGACTCCCAATATGCACCAAACCGCGAGTTGGCTGACGTGGACGTCAGACTCCAAGAGGATACTGATGGCAGAGTACGCAGACGGCGTGAGCGCCATCCATGAAATGAGTCTCGATCACAGCAGCTCGCATGACACATTTTTTGACGGCTCGATCGTTTCTGGCGATTTCGGGATGCTGTTTTCCATCTCCCGCGATGCCGAGACGATCGGTTTAATTCGACAATCGTTCGACAAACCGCCGGAGGTGTGGACGGGAAAATCAGAAAAGTGGAAACAGATTACTCATCGAAATGATGGCTTGCATCCTGCGTGGGGCAAGTCTGTGAGCCTGCATTGGACCACCGACATCGGCAAAGTGCAGGGTTGGCTGACGTACCCTATCGATTTCGATCCAGCGAAAAAGTATCCGCTGATTGTGAGCGTTCACGGCGGTCCGTCGTGGGCCGTCACGCCGGCGTGGCCCACACGCTGGAGCTATGCGATGGCATTGCCGTCCCAGGGCTACTTTGTATTCCAGGCAAACCCGCGCGGCAGCTATGGCCAGGGCGAAAAGTTTACGGCTGCGAACGTGAAAGACTTCGGGTACGGTGATTTCCGCGACGTTATGGCCGGCGTAGATGAAGGGATAAAATCCGCTCCCATCGACCCCGAGCGCATCGGGCTCACCGGTTGGAGCTACGGCGGCTACATGACCATGTGGGGAGTCACGCAGACGAACCGCTTCCGCGCCGCTGTGGCCGGCGCAGGGCTCTCCGACTGGCTGAGCTACTACGGTGAGAACAAAATCGACCAGTGGATGCCGCCTTTTTTCGGGGCAAATGTTTACGACGATCCCGCAGTGTACGCAAAGAGCTCGCCCATCACGTTTATCAAGAATGCGAAGACTCCAACATTAGTGGTCGTAGGCGATAGCGACGGAGAATGCCCACCGCCGCAATCCTATGAGTTCTGGCACGCTCTGAAAACGATGGGCGTGCCCACGCAGTTCGTCATTTATCCACACGAGGGCCACGAGTTCGCCGATCCAGCGCACAGCCGCGATGTGATTGAGCGGGCTGTGGGCTGGTTCAATCAGTACCTGCAGCCATCGCCCTAAATCGTCTGTTGTGAACGCCTGGCGAGCCTGATTTTGCGGCGAAATTCGGGAGCATAGCCATTGCCCTTTTTTTGCCTGTCTATCCGGCCAGTAACCGTTCTAGCCCGAAAACTGGCCCTGCGTTCTATTTCCATCCGCGATTACTGACGATAGTCTCTGATCAGCCCCGCAAGTGTCCGGCGGGGCAAAGAAGGAGCCAGCCTATGTCCCACTGGATTGGAACTACCTCCCCAGCCGATGCGGGAATGAGCGATTTCAAAGAATGCCTAAAGCACCTGCGCGACGGCCATGCCGAAGAGGCACTCCAGCATGCGCGGCGCGCGCTGGGTGTAGCGCCCAAGAATCCGTTTTACCTTTCCTACACGGGATTGTTGGCGGCGCTCTCTGAAAAGCGCTTCGGAGATGCGGAAACGCTCTGCCGGGAAGCTTTGGGGATGAAACACAATCACGCGCAACTGTATTTGAACCTGGCCGAGGTTTACTACCAGGCCGGAAGAACGCCGGACGCGATTAACACCTTGGAAAAAGGAATGGTATCCGCGGGGCGCGATTTTCGGATTCGCCGGGCACTCGAAAAAATCGGAATGCGCCGGCCGCCGGTGCTCACCTTTCTGCACCGCAGTCATCCCCTGAATTCGACCCTGGGGAAATGGCGCCATCGCTTTACCGGGCCACATAAAGCAGCCTGAACGATGCCGGCACCATCGGCGAAACCTCTCCTCCTTGCCGTAACCGGGATGGGGTCACTGGCGGGTGAACCTGTCCCGGCCCCCTTTTTGCAAACATTTAGAAAACGGAAACTGTGATCTAGCTCTGGCCCAGGGGGAGGAAGTATTGCGTGCCTTTCACGGGCTGGCGAAGCCGCCGCAAAAGCTCCTGCAAATCCTCATTGCGTTCTACGAAATCAATCTCCGAAGTATCCACCACGAGCAGATTCGAAGCTGAGTAGCGGAAGAAGAAATGTTCGTAGGCATTCGCCACGGCCTCCAGATATTCGGGTGAGATTTGCGTCTCGGCGGGATCGCCCTTTTTCGAAACGCGCTTCAACAGCACATCGGGCTTGGCCTGCAAGTAAATCACCAGATCGGGTGCCGGAACGGAAGAAGCAAGCATATCGAAATAACGTTCGTAGAGCCGGAGTTCTTCGTTATCGAGGTTGAGATAGGCGAAGATTTTGTCGCGTTCGAACAGGAAATCGCTGACGATGGGTGCGGCAGCGTCCTCGGGCTGGGTTTGCATCAAGCGGCGATGGCGTTCGTAAAGGAAATACATTTGTGCGCGAAAAGCGGCGCCGTCTTTTTCATCGTAGAAGTCGCCGAGGAACGGATTGTCTTCGCAGTCGAAAATGCGGCGCGCGTGAAGCTGTTCTGCGAGAACTTTTGCGAGGGTCGATTTGCCCACGCGTATGGGGCCTTCGACCACTATGTGGCGGGGCGGCTTGAAGTTTGGTTTAGATCCATTCACGCCGCGGGATTATAGCAGAGGCGCAAATCGGCACGAACAGCTCTCGAAGCCGTCGATGATGGCGCGCACGCCGGCTGACACCCGCGGGCTACCAGGCCTTTGCGATTACCGTAATGATGCGCGCGAGCGAGTCCACATCGCGAGTGTCAATCACTTCGGCGGGAGAATGCGAATAGCGCAACGGCCAGCCGAGCGCAATGTCCACCGAGCCGTAGCGCACGAAAGCCGAGCCGTCGTTTCCGCCGCCGGTGACGCCGTACTGCACCGGAATTTGATTTGCATGCGCTAGTTTGATGGTTTTTTCAACAAGATCCGATGGAACGATGTTCGAGCTGTCCACCGCGCGGATGACGAATCCTTTGCCGATCTCAGCGTCAGCGAAGCGCTTGGATTCGATCGGAGAATCAGAGCTGACAAACGTATCGACGGCGAAAACGTAATCCGGAATGTGGCCTTGCGCCGCGAGGCGTTTCGCAACCGCGGCGGCTCCCAGCAGACCTTCTTCCTCTCCAGTGGACCACACGAATGTGACGTCGCGGCCCTTCAGCGGACCTGCCAACGCCCAAACAGCTGAGATCAGGGCTGCGTCACCTACACGGTCGTCGAAAGCGCGGCCGTTTGCGCGAGTGCCAAGGAGGGGCCGATATGCCTTTCGAATTGTGACGGAATCGCCGATCTTTATGCCGAGTTTTTCCACCTCTTCGGGAGTGCGCGCGCCGACGTCCACGCGGATCGCATTCTCGGGTCCACGCGGCCATTCGAATTTCGGCTCATCCCAGCCGTTGGGAAGCTCCACGATTGCATCCTTGTCTCCGCCGTCGCTATGGACGAGCGCCGGATGGCCGGCAAAAAAACTAAGCTCGCCGCCCCCGCGCCATACGGCTTCCAGGCGGCCGTCCTTCGAGATCGATTTCACCTCGAAACCGATTTCATCCATGTGCGCGACCACCAGAATCCGCGGCGATTTACTTCCGTCCGCGGCCGTACCGACTTGCAGAACAAGATTCCCTGCTTCATCTGTTTCCGGCTTGGCCCAAGTTGGTAAGAGCTTTTTGACGTCTTCGCGAACGGGTCCCTCATGGTTGCTCACACCGTAACTGGGGATGAGGATGCGGAGAATTTCGACGTTGGAAGGATGATTTACGATCATGCCATCCCTTGTTGAAGATCCTCCCGTCGCTTCCTGTGGATCTGTCAAATTTCCCTGCACGTAAAGCTGGAGAAGGTTTTCCAAATTCGCGAGATCTGAGGTATCAATCAACTCGGCTGGGGTGTCTGGCCAATCCGTTGCAATTCCCAGATGCGCCCATTTCGCCGGCATGGGCGGCCCAGGAAGATAACTACGCGGAACTAGAGACGCGGAGAAATCGGTATCGATCTGAATCTTGTTGGAATCCGCGAGTTGCTTCAGGCCCGCACCAAGGCCCGCCGGAGTGCCGTTTGTTTCCTCCATACCGATGAGAACGCCGCTGCCCGGCTCGCGACGCGGTGCACGACGCACGCCTTCCATTCCAGCGACAGGGCCTCCCGGGAGAAGCCGTCCGACGTAAATCATTTCATCAGGCTTCATCGTACTTAAAATGCGCTGGAGCCCGCGAGCGCCGGTCCATTGCTGAACAACGAAGGCAACCGTCAGCGTGCCTTTCACCTTTGACGGATCGATGCGTTGAAGCAAGTCAACAACCGCTGCTGCGCCAAAACGATCTCCGATAGATGCACCAGCCATCTTGCAGTAGGCAAGATTGGCCGCCTCGCGACTGATCGCAACGGGACTAAGGATGTCCACGCCGCTTTTTCGAACCTGAGCTGCGGAAGTGGCGCCAATGTCGATGTACATATTTTCGAGATCACTTGATTTCGGCGGATTCGCGCGGCCACCCTGGAGGTGAACGGAGAGACCGGCGACGACGCCATCAATCCATTTGCTTGCTGTCGTTTCGATCTTCACAGGCTGCGCGGAATAGAGTTCGTTGAAAATTGGCGGCAAACCACTCTGTGGAAGGCGTTGCACTCGCAAGAAGCCATCGTCAGTGATTCCGCTAACTACGAATCCCGGCTCGTCGATGGGTGTGACGATAAGACGGTTTGGCGCACCACTGCCGATCGTCACGATTACGTCGCCGAGGTTGTCTGTATTTGCGTGGAGGCCTGAAATTCTAGAACGAATTGTTTCAGCCAGCTTGTTTTCATAGCCGGAAATAGCGGGAATTTTCACGATTTCATCCAGGACTTGCGCCGCTTTGCCGCGTGGTGTTTGCAGCATGTCCGGTTTTGAAGATTGGGGCGCCTGCGCCGCCAGGGGTGCAGAATTCGCCGAACCAAAGATAAGAACCGAAAGCATGAAAGTCGAAAGAAGTGAGCGATTCATGGATTTCCTCGGCCACGCAAAAAGAACAATTGCGCTGCGACGCGAATGTATCTCAGGGAGCGCTATGGGCGCAAATTGAAATCGGACCTGGAATTGAGGTGCTCGGCCGTTTCGTTCATCAGCGGGACAGCTCTTCGTGCCAATTACGCGCGGCAAAGCTCGGCGAGGATTACGTCGCGGCGGTCGAGAGCAATACGATCTGCACGATTTAGGACCGTTATGTACCCAACGGCCGCCAGGCCGGCCAAAATCAGAAAGATCACGGCCGCTATCCAAACGCTTCCGAACGCTCTCGCAATCAGGAGGGTAACGGCGGCCAAACCGAACACCGCGGCCTGAATGCCCAGGCTGGCGAAGACGGTGGTAGTCGAAGCCCGTTGTTTGCCGAATGCTCCATAGTCAATTTTTTTAGGAGCATAAATCGAAAGCAGATTGCCGATGGTTAAGTTCAGGAGAAGTGCGAAGCCGACTCCCGTAACCGTCGCAAGCGTTATGTTTATGGCCGGCGGATGAAACATAAAACACACGGCTATCCAGACTGCGATTACCTCGCCTGCCAGCACCAGCGCGTGCGCGAGATTTTTTCCCAGCAGGATTTCGCGAAAGCTCACCGGAGAAACAAAAAAAAGCTGCATACCGACGGCGTCTGCTCCAAAACAGTTGTAAACAAGATTTGTCAGGATGAGCAGGGCATATGCTGAGCCCACGGGAAAAGCCAAATCCGGGGCGTGCGCCAGAAAATTGCCTTGTCTCGCTGAAGTTTGGGGACCGAGTCGAAAGATCAAGAGAATGACGATCGGCATCACAAACGTGAACAACATGGGTCCGCTGCGCGAGAGGTAGTTAAATTCCTTTTCCAATATCGCCGCGACGGGACCGGAAATGCCTGATACGTTCCAGCCAAGTCGAATCGCGCGTTTCTCTTTGGGCGCAGTGCTGCGCGCCATCCCTTCGCTCAGATTCTCCCCGTGATACTGCGCCCGAAGGCGAATATTCAGAAGCAAGAATATAGCCAACGTATAAACGCACTCCAAAGCGAATGCAACCATCGCCGGAGGGAATGCGCCGTGGATCGCGCTGGCGATGGCTTCTGCGGCCAGGCCTGGAGGGAGAGCGCGCTCGAAAGGGAAAACCAGCGTTGTGATTCTGGACACTCCCGGATGACTGTGGCGGCCGACTCGGCTCATGAGCGGTCCGATAAATTGGAAGCAAATGATAAAGATAAAGAAAATAGCGCCGAGAATTTCACGCGTGCGGCGCTGAACCAGCCAGCGTTCGACCCAGGCGAAAATCATTCGCGCGAGCAGGATATTCAATATCGCAAATGCCAGCAGGACGATTGCAGCCCACAGGAAGAATCGAGAATCAGCGATTCCGATTCCAACTGCCAATCCCAAGAGCCAGAAGCTTCCGAGGAAGGTAGACGGTTCTAGCGCGCCGTAAACCAAGCGAACCAAGAAATAAGAAGGAAAGGAGAGAGGAAAGCGAAGCAGGCCCGACGAATCAACGGTGTCGCCGAATGCAGTGGCCATCACCGGGAAGAGCTGCCAGAACAAGAATACGAACCAGAGCAGAATGGAGAGCCATGCGAGACGCCCTCGCGTAATGAAAAGCCAAGCGAGCGCTCCGAGGGTGACAGAACCTCCCAGGCCAGCCGCCGCGAAGCCGAGAAACATGAATCCGCGGGCAACCATTTCGAGACGGCCGCGAATGTTGCGCAGGCGATTTACAAAAAGCTGCCATCGAACGCGGGCGATGGCGGCGAACTGCCCGCGCATCCCGGGCGAGAAACTCAGCCCAGCCATGAAAGCTCCTGATCGGAGCGTCGTGTGCTGCCAACGATGCGAAGGAAGATTTCCTCGAGCGCAAGCTTTTCTCCCGGTGCGGAGGGGGATTCTCCGGGTGAGGCGCCGGCCAGAGCAGCAGCGGCCTGCCCCTCGACACCCGCGCGCAACTCCTCCAAAGAACCTTGCGCCACCAAACGTCCTTTGTGAATGATGGCCAGGTGGCTGCAAAGACGCTCCACGATTTCTAGTACGTGTGAAGTGAGGAAAATCGTGGCGCCCCGCGCAATCATGCGCTGGAGCATGGCCTTGAGCGTGCCGGAAGCGATCGCGTCCACCCCCTCGAAGGGCTCGTCGAGAAAAAGAATTCGGGGTCCGTGAATCACGGCCGCGGCGAGAGCAAGTTTCTTCTGCATTCCGTGCGAGTAGTCCGTCACGAGAGTCTTTGGTTGATCGGCGAGCTGCATGAAATCGAGAAGTTCGGCCGTGCGTTTGCCGGCGGTTTCGCGATCGAGACCATACATGCGGCCGACAAAATTCAAATATTCAGCGCCCGTAAGCCGTCCGAACAGCGCCAGACCTTCCGGGACCACTCCGATTTGGCGTTTTACCTCCACAGGATTTTTCGCCAGATCGAGGCCAAGGACTTGAATGCTGCCGGAACTCGCCGCTAGCAGGCCTGTAAGCATTTTAATGGTCGTGGATTTTCCAGCGCCATTGGGGCCAAGAAATCCGAAGAACTGGCCCGGAGCGACGGAAAGGTTCACGTCTTGCACGGCGACGAGGTCGCCAAAGCGGCGGGTCAAGCCTTGTGTTGCAATCGCTGGAGCATCCATAGATTTTGGACTCTAGCATATTCTCTGGAAGTTCCCACATTCGAGGTTCATGGGTCACAACTGGCCGCATCTAGAGAATATCTATTTTCAATCTGTCGTTTTAGCGAGTGTTGACGGGTGCAATCGGCAGCGCGGACGCTTGCGGAAACATCGCGAGAACCGCGGGTAGCTCCAAGCGAAACGTGCAGCCGCCTTCGGGACGATTAAATCCCAAAATCGTGCCGCCATGCTCTTGCATGACCCCGTAACAAATACTGAGGCCCAGCCCAGTGCCCTTTCCGACCGGCTTTGTCGTATAGAACGGGTCGAAAACCTTTTCGGGATCCAGCATGCCGGGGCCGGTATCGGAAAATTCGATGACGACGTTGTTTCTCTCACGCAGCGTGCGAATCATAAGTATCCCACCGCCGCCCGATTCCATGGCGTCCACCGCATTGCTGATCAGATGATAGAACACCTGAAGCAACTGGTTTGGATCGCCGCGAACGGCCGGAAGCACGCTACGGCTTTCGAGTTCGATGCGGATATTTTTTTCGCGCAGATCCAGATTACGAAGTTGCACAGCACCGGTGAGCACGGTGTTGAGGTCGAGCAATTGCTTTTCGGCCGGCACTTGCCGCGCAAAGCTGAGAAGATTGGTGACTAGATCTTTTGTGCGTCTGGCTTGCTCCCGAATTTTTTCTCCTAATACGTGCGGACGCGTGTTTCGAGGATTTTCAACGGTCAGCACGTCCGCGTAACCCAGAATGGCCGTAAGCGGGTTATTTATTTCGTGCGCTGCACCGGCGGCAAGTTGCCCGAGCGAGGCAAGTTTTTCCGATTGTACGAAATGAGTCTGCAGCCGCTTAACGTTTTCGAGCGACTCCCAGAGATCGCGCACCAGACCGGTACGCTCCTGATAGACCATATGCTGCCGAAGGAAAACAAGCGATGTGCCGACGAGCAGAGTAGCTAGAGTTGCTATCAGACGAAATCTCACCACCGGCGCAGGAGCCCTGCTGACGAAAACATCCCATCCAGCCAAAAACAGAACCGCGAGCACTCCGAACATAGCGAGGCGCGCAGGCCATTGCGTGTCTCGCCGCGTCGGTGTTGGCGCAGGCTCCGGTTCGAATCCCAGGTCGTGAGCCACAATTCCCGTGACCCCAAACCAAACAAAGGCGGCAAATGCCGGCAGTCTAATGAGCGACCCGCTGTAGAACCCTGGAATACGCATAGCCAGGGCCGCCAAAACAAATCCAGCCACATACAGAGAAGCGGCTCCGAAAAGATGGCCGTAAATTCTTCGCCATGTGCCTTTGGCGCGAAAAAAAAGAAGTCCGAATCCGAGCACCACGACGAGGTTTTCGACCATATAGCTGGCGATGTCGCGCGAGTAGAACGACGCCGCGTCGGGCCAGATCGTCTTCCAAGGCATGGCGGCGAAAATGTAGACGTAAAGCCAAAGCATCGAGAGAAGGATCAAATCCAGTAAACCAAAGCGAAGTGTCTCGCGCATCTTCCGGGCATGCGGCGCCAAAGCCAAGGCGGCCATGAAAGGCACGGTGTGAAGAAAAAAGAGAAGATCGACATAAAACGGTGTATAGGAAGTCTGCTGAATCACCAACCGCAGGTAAACAGTTACTAACATGCCAGCAAGCCACAAAGTACAGCCGAGGGCGAGAAGCATCCAAAACGCATTGCGCCGGCGATAGGGCGAAGCAGCGTTCCAGAGCAAAGCAGTATTGGCAAAAAGCGGGATCAAACACGCCAAGAAATAGCTCAGGGCCGTTTGCGTCGAGCCGGGCGGGAGCAATAGACCCACGACCACGTAGCCACCGACGAAAAACAACCAAGCGCCCAAGATGAGCACGGATGATCGAGAGGATTTCATGTAGGCAAGACCCAGAAGTAAGTTTACAGGAGCCTTATATTGGCAGGCGGCAAAGTTCGCCAAAGCATACTAATAAATAACCAAGGAGATCCAACATGCTAACAGCGCATAGAAAACGGTCAGCGCGGTGTCCACTGCGGATGGGTGGTGAACAGTCCGTTCACGAAGCCGATTTCGTATACCAGGAAAAGGCCGAACGCCACACTGATTAGGCCGGAAGCAATGCGCAATCCTCGATTGAGCCGGGAGAATCGTTTGTTCGCGTAGGCAAACGGCAGCACCATCGCTCCTGTAATGAGCATCATTCCTGCAATCGTGCCAATTCCAAAAACCAGCAGGTAGACAACTGCCCATTTCGGATTGCGAATCGTCGTCAGGACCAGTAGGGCGACCGCCGCCGACCCGGCAAGACCGTGGACGAGCCCTACGATGAGGGGCCGCGCAACTTGATAGAGACCGATCCGTCCGAAATGGCGATCGAACCACCCCAGTGGCGTTTGCTCTGCTGCGTGCGGATGAGCTTCGGGATCGTGTTGGTGCGGGTGGGTGTGAGTGTAATCACCGTGGCTGTGAGGGTGAGAATGAGCCAGCCCGGATGTTCCCTCCGTGGAAGAAAGCGAGTTCGTAATCCATTGAAGCATGCCGGTCAGGTTCAGGACGCCTAAGAGAATCAGCATCAAGCCGACGGAAAACTCCATCGAAAGACCGATGCGCGCTGGAATCACCCAGCCGAACAGAATAATTCCGCTTCCCACCAGGAGGATCGTGAGCGTGTGGCCCACGCCCCATAGTGCACCAATCACCGCGGCGTGACTGACCTTTCGGTATCGCGAAACAATCGTGGTAAC
>Ga0181525_10000576_pt1 | contig 31888 bp, 21 predicted proteins | sample PEATcosm2014_Bin_48_FD_121100 | JGI IMG/M metagenome (GOLD analysis project Ga0181525, IMG submission 121100) | Peatland microbial communities from MTU Mesocosm Facility, Houghton, MI, USA - PEATcosm2014_Bin06_10_metaG | ecosystem: Environmental > Terrestrial > Soil > Wetlands > Peat | place... | reverse complement strand
CCCTCCCCGAAGAACGGAAAGGCTGCGCTTAGAACTGCTCCTTCGGGAGCTCCCGGCAAGCCTGCTCCGAAGGCGCCCGCCAAGAGCGCAGCAAAGCCGCTTGTCAAGTCTCCTGCCAAACTCCCTCCCAAGGCTTCTGCTCCTCGTTTGGCAGCAGCAAAAAAGAAGCCAGATCGTGCGATGAGTTCCATAGGCGCCAAGTCATCGAAAGTGAGCGGCAAGAAGTCCACAGCAAAGCCGGTGAAAAAGCGCTAAAAGTTATTGCAATCTCAGTTACATCGTTGCAATAATGGCTCGAAGCAGCGCGGGATGATCCGCGGTCTGGAATTGGCTCTCGCACCCCCAAAGCGCAGCACGCCTTACGCTCCGGCCATTGCCATCACAACGCTGATTTCGTTTTCGCACCCGGTGCGAATTGGAGTAGAATTGTGTCCAACTCACACTTGATTTTTGGTATCACTGTTAACTCGCAAGGAATGTTGTGTAATGCCGGGGGGCAGCAATTCCGTGAATTCAGACTCTTCTCTATTTCTCGATGATCCGAACGCGGACTCTCTCAATTCAGATCTCTCGATTGCGCTGGTTGGTCCGGACGACGAAAGCCGTCAGGCGTTGGCCAGCGTAATAGCTGATTGTCAGGGTGGCGAGGTACGTGAGTATTTCTCCTATCCAGCTAGCCTGGACGACCTGCCACGGATGCTGGATCAGAATTACGGCGTCATCATCATTGACCTCGACAGCCGCCCGGAATTCGCTCTCGAGCTGGTAGAGAGTATTTGCTCTTCAAAAGGTTCAGCGACGGTGATGGTTTATTCGGCGAAGGCCGATTCCGAGCTGCTGGTTCGCTGCATGAGGGCTGGAGCTCGCGAGTTCCTCACTCTGCCATTCGTGGAGAACACCGTGGCTGAGGCTCTCGTTCGGGCCTCGGCTCGCCGTCCGGCCATACGCCCCCAGAAAAAAGCGAGTGGGCGTCTGCTAGCCTTTCTCGGCGCTAAGGGCGGCGACGGAGTTACGACGCTGGCCTGCAATTTTGCCGTCTCACTGGCTCAGGAATCGGGTCAAAGCACCCTGTTGATCGATCTCGATCTTCCGTTGGGCGACGCCGCCCTGAACCTTGGAGTAGTTGCCGAATACTCCACTATCAATGCGCTTCAGAATGCCAGTCGCCTGGACTCCGCATTTCTCTCAAAGCTGCTGGTCAAGCACACCACCGGAGTCTCGGTGCTCGCGGCTCCCGGCAAGTTTCCCCAGTTCGATGCCCCGAACGAGTCGATCGACAAGCTGATCACAGTTGCGCGACAGGAATTCGAAAACGTGGTCATCGACATGGGCTCCCGGCTCGACCTGATGGCAACGGGGATCTTTAAAGAGGGATCCACAGTCTATCTGGTAATCCAGGCCGGCATCGCCGGACTGCGCAATTCCAATCGATTGATCTCGCAGTATTTCAGCACCGATGTACCCAAGCTGGAAATCGTGCTCAACCGGTTTCAGTCACGCTCCCTGGGTGTCGCGGAGGATCAAATTACGAAAGCCCTTACCCGGCCGGCTCAGTGGAAGATCCCCAACGATTATGCCGCCGTGCGGCGCATGCAGCATACTGCAGTTCCACTGGCGATGGAAGATTCGCCTATCTCTCGCCTCATCCGGCAGATGGCCCGGTCTGCCTGCAATCTGCCTCCGGCGCAGGAGAAATCCTCCGGCTTCAGCCTCAAGAAGATCAGCCGCAGTATCACCTCGAAGATTTCCGCCCCCGAGGAGACTCCTGCATTCACGCAGTTGGACTTGTCCACCAATCGTGAGAGCGTCAGCACCCCTGCGCCTCCGTCGGCTCAGCCCGAGCCGCCGGCGATGACACTCACAAAACCTGCCGACACTTCGTCGGTCGAGCCCGAACCAGAGCCTAAGCCTGACACCCAGCCGCAATTGACCGCTGGTGCCGATGCGAACTCGGCTGATGCAGAAAATGCCGGTGAAGAGTCGGCTCAAATCGCCGCCGCCCCTGAAAAGCAAACCGAACCGGAGACGCGCACTTACATGGGGGCGATCTATGTAAGAGGCGAGGATGGAAGATGGCATCTGCACGATGCTCAAGCCGCTGAACCCGAAGAGGAGGCGCCCTCGGCCGAAGCCGTCAAGAAGGAAACACCGGTCATAGAGTGGTCCACTCCAGATCCGATCGTCTATGGCGTCACGCTCGGCAACGAGCAGCTCAATGCAGTGGCGCACGTTGCGGGGCAGTTCTCCTATACTCCCGCAGCAGGGGAAGCCCTCTCGGCGGGAGCGCATACGCTCTCGGCAACCTTCACCCCTGAGGACACTGCAGCTTACGCCTCGGCAGAGTTGACCGTCGAGATCACCGTCAACCAGGCCACGCCGATCATCGCCTGGTCAACGCCCGCTCAGATTGCCTACGGCACGCCGCTCAGCTCCGCTCAGCTCAATGCCATGGCATCGATCCCGGGAGAATTCAAATATCGGCCTGGGGCCGGCGATGTGCTCAAGCCCGGAGTTCAGACGCTCTCCGTCGAGTTCTTGCCGGAGGATGATGCCAACTACACCCCGGCGCACGCTTCCGTGTCACTCACTGTCGCCTTCGCAACGCCTGCGATCAGCTGGCCATCTCCTGCTCCTATCGCCTACGGTACTGCATTGGGCGCTGCTCAGCTTAACGCTACTGCAACGGTCCAGGGGAACTTCGTCTATGAACCCCCAGCAGGCGAGGTGCTGCCGGCGGGGGAGCATACCCTCTCAGTCGCTTTCACGCCGAACGACACCACCGGCTACCGTACAGCGAAGGCGGCCAATGCGCTGGTCGTAAACAAGGCAACGCCAATCATCATTTGGCCGGCGCCCGCTGCGATCTCCCAAGGCACAGCACTGAACGCCGCTCAGCTCAATGCCACGGCGCTGGTTTCCGGAACGCTGATTTACACACCCGGTCAGGACGAGGTGCTCCCGGCGGGAACGCATACGCTGCAGGTGACGTTCATGCCAGAGGATACATTGGACTATACCGCGGTGCAGGCCAGCGTGCCGATTACAGTCACCAGGTCGACTCCGGTCTTCTCGTGGGCGGCTTCCGATCCGATCACCTTTGGCAAAGGGTCTGCTACGACTCAATTCAATGTCGAGTCGGAATCTGCGGCGGCCCAAGCTGCATCTGTTCCAGCCGGCGCTGCTGCTTTTCAGTCAAAACCGGAGCCCCCCATCAAGGTCGCTCCAAGAGTTCCAGTCAAGCCGGCAGCCAGGGCTACAGCAAAGCCTGTTGTGAAGACCCCGGCCAGAGCACATGTCAAAATTGCTGAAGAGCCTGAGACTAAGGAACCAGCAAAGACGCGTGTCAAGGTTGCCGAAGATTCTGTGAGAAATGTGACGGCAAGACCTCATGTCAAATTGGCGGCGAAACTCCCGGCCCAGGCTCCACCTTCAGACTCAGACGAGACAGCGTCGAATGCATTAGTCAAGGTGGGCGGAGCTCCCAAGGTGCCCATCGATATCGGTCCTGGCCTCGATCTGATGGGTTCAGCTGTCCTGGAAGACGGCACTACGATCTATCTCGTCATGCAGCCTGGCAGCGCTGGCTTAGTCAACTCAAGCAGGCTGGTATCACAACTTTTTTCCGCCAGGGGCCCCAAGCCCGGTTTCGTGATCAACCGGTTTGAGCCTCACTCCTCGGAAACCGCCGAGGAGTCGTCTGCTGCGTCTGGTCTGAGAGAACAGAAGGCTCAGCCGGATGGCGAAGAACAGGCAAGATCTGACAAGCCGGAAAAGAAGACCGGATTTAGCCTGAAAGGCTTTGGCCGGAGCATTTGGTCCAAGCTCGCCACTCCCGAGAGGGTGCCATCGATGACTCGGCTGGGGTTGGCGGCCAATCCGGACGACGGGGGCGCTCCGCTGGCCGCGCCCGGGCCAGACACCATGGTGAGGCCGACAGAGAGACCCATCTACTCGCATCCTGATGCGGCGCTTTTCACTCCAGCTGAGCGGGCACCGTTCGCACCAGCGGAATCCTCACAGCGCCCCCACGATGCAAGCGCGCCTCATCAGGCCATGCATGCAATGGGAACTCCCGGCCGGCAGGAGGAGCCGAAGACGCGAATCTATCGTGGCGCGACCTACGTAAAAGGTGAGGATGGCCAGTGGCACCTGCAGGTTTCTGAGGCAAAAGCCACGCACCATGAGACGAAAGTCATCCCATTGCCTGCGTCTACCCCGATTGCCAGTGCAACCCGGCTCAACGCCGGGTCGCGAGCCGCATCCGCAGATATTGTCACTGCACCGGCAAAAAAGCCTGCCCACAAGGGCAAACCTGCTCCGAAAAAGGCTCAGGCAAAAGCCCACGCCGCGAAAAAGCTGGTCAAGCCCGCGGCAAAGACTTCGTCCAAGCAGCCCATTAAGCCTGCTGGTAGACCCGCAATGAAGTCCTCCGCGAAGCAGCCGGTCAAGGCCTCAGTAAAACCTGCGGCCAAGCATCCCGCGAAGTTGGCGGGCAAGGCAACTCAGAAGCCTGCTGTCAAGTCACCAGCAAAGAAACCAGTCAAGGCGGCGGCAAAGCCGCAAGTGAAGACCGCGGTTCGCAAGGCCCCGCCTGTGAAGAAAAAAGCTGTGATTGCCACGACTCCCAGGCCGGCCAGGAAAGCTTCCCCTACAAGGCTGGCAGCCGATCGGCAAGTTATCGAGCCCGAGATGAAGGCGCCGCCCCAAGAACCGATACTCATTGCGCAGGCTCCGGAGCTAGTGAAGGAGAGCTAGGAAAAATTTAGGATTGATCATGCTCTGAAAGTCGAGGGCATAAAAGGCTTCTGAATGCCTCTAAGTTTGCCGCCGGCAAGGACAAACAAGTTGTCTCTTGAATTCTCACGCGGCGTCAGCCGGCGGCTACGGCAGGCTCGGCAATTGCGGCTGCTGCCATCCGGCGGATCGAATCGATCACCAGCTCAGGCTGGTCTAGATGGATCCAATGCGCGCTCTTCGCGGCAATCACCTGCTTAACGCTATTGCCGATGCGGCAAAGATGTTCCTCGGAGAGCGGCGTCGACTTGCCAGGCGTCAGCACGAGCACAGGAATGTCGCGGATCGGTCCGGCGTCTTTCATCTCTCTGACGGTGTCGGGAACGGCCGCAACATGGCTGCGCATGCCCGCGTAGTAGCCAGGCCTGGACCAGTGGGCGGCAACAACAGGCCACACCTCTTGCGGCATCTTGCCGACCTCGTTCTTGATGCGCGCAAGAACATGTTTTCCGCCATCTCCCGCAGCGCCGGCCAATTGCTCAGCCACGCGACCCGAGCGGCAGAAGAGCGATGTCACAGCCAGCCGGGCGAGCCCGATGTGCGCAATTGGAATCGCAAAGCGCGAGAGCTTCTTTCCGCGATCGATCTCAGCTTGCTTGCCGGGGTTCATCGGCGGCCATTCCTCGCAGCGCATCGGGTCCACCAAGACCACACTGGCTACCTCGTCCGGATAGTCGAGCGCAAAGCGCCGCATCACCAGTCCGCCAAAAGAATGTCCGACCAGAATGTACGGCGGCTTGATACCGGCCTTATACAGCAGTTGATGCAGCTCCAGAGCAATGTTTGCCGGCGTCCGCGCCGTGCGGCATTTGCTACTCCAGCCCAGTCCGCTCCGATCGTATGAAGCCGTCGAAGCAAACTCCGAGACCTCTCTCTGAATGTGAAACCAATTCAGATTGGTGGCCGCTATTCCCGCTTCAAATAGAACGGTCGGTCCGCTTGATCCTCGCTCCAGCAGATAGAGTTTGCGCCGGCCACCTATATCGATCCATCGGCCTTCTCCGGTGAAGCGCCGCCGGTCACGACGCGAGCCGACACATTGATATAGGAAGCCCGCCGCCACCATTACAGCAGCCAACCCAGGAATGACAAAAAGCAGGATCATGGAGTGACCAGGGATTACGTGATTGCTAGTCTATAGATCATTAATCTCCCTGTCTATTCCAGAATCGGTCACTGCAGAACGCAGCGATCCCGCGAGCGGGTGGCGCGAGCGATTCAGGTTCGTGTTTGCATCGATTTACGGCGATTTCCTCTTTGAACCGCCTTGCTTCCGGGAAGAGAAAAAGATGACCGTCTCAGGAAGGAAAATGATCGGTTGTTGAGGGTTGTGAAGCAAAGCTCCTTAATCGCATTTCAGACAAAGCTTCAGCGACCAAAGTCCCCAGAACGCAACCGCAGCCGAATCAGCGGTCACCCTGAATCTTCGCCTAGCCTGCTTAGATGAAGCCGGGTCCGATATTCTGATTGCCCACCGAACCCGTTGAAGTCTGCTACCTGCCGCGGCCGCGCGAACTTCCGCCGCCGCCGCTGCCCTTGCGAGCCTGGTAGCAATCCCGGCAAAAGACCGGGCGATCGCCCCGCGGTTCAAAAGGCACTGTTGTAGGCTGGCCGCAACCCGAACAAATCACAGGTGTTCCCTGTGCCGGAGCCGAACGGTAGCCGGAGCCCCCCTGGTCGTTCTTCTTTGCCTGACGGCAACTCTTGCAACGTTTTGGGGTCGAATAACCACGTTCCTGAAAGAACGTCTGATCTGCAGCGGTGAAGGTGAAGTCCTGCCCGCAATCGCTGCACGTAAGTTGAATATCTCCGGCCATGTTTCTCCTCGTGGAGATTGTACAGCCCAAACTGTCTTTTTCCTACAAGGAATCTTCTGATTTTAAAAAACTAACGGCAGGGAGGCGGGCTCTTCGGTGATTCGGTCCGTTTTTGGCCACGGTCAATGAATCCCGTGGCTCTTCTTGCGTAAAACCTTCAAAATCCATTTATCGGGAGTCGGCGGTGGCTAGATCTTCTTATAATTTCCACCAATCCAGCGCCGGTATCCGCGGATAATAGAGGCCGGCGAAGATTGCAGCCTCAGCTCCGTGCAGGTTCCGAAGCAATTGACCGTATGCCTCAACCTGAGGTGCAAAGAGTGCGCGCAACCCTGGCAGAGTTTGTGCGGGGTCGATATTCTCGGCTTGGGCAGACTTGTAGTCGATCACCCACCAGCAATTGTCACCTTCGCTTCCTGGCGCAGCGCCGGCCCGAATGACGCGATCCACGCGCACCGAGCGCAGGCGGCCGTTCACCACTCCGGCCCAACCCACCTCGCTCAGCGCGCCAGGATGCGGTGAGAGAATCCACGAGCCCATGCGATCGTTAGAGACTTTGAACGCGATTTGAAGCGCCTCAGTTGCGATCCGCGCAGCCTCTGATCGATCGACGCCAAAAGCGCGGATCTCAGCGGCCACGCGGGCCTCAAATCCCCGCAATGCAGAGCGGGCAGCCTCCCAATCGAGTTTCGTGCGCAGCCGGGCCAGCTCTTCGAGCAGCGTGTGCACCGCCGTACCCAAAGCCCGAGACAACGGTCCGCCCTCGTGGCGCGCGTATAGCGGTGCGATACCGCTTCCGATTCCGGCAACCTCTGCCCCCATCGAGGCTGCCCCGAATCTCGCTTCAGAGCTCGTGGATAATGCCGCTAGATAATTCGCAGGCAGACGCCGCAGCATTGTTGGCCCTGTCGGCGAAGGCATCAACAGCAGATTGCTCTCGCCCGATGCCGCGACGGATGCGATTTCTCCCTCCTCCCGTGCCGCCGAAGTTGTGGTCTGCGCTTTCCACTCGTCAAACCGCCCCCGAACCTCTTCCTCAAGCGCTGGCCACGCTGTGCGCAGCAGGCTCTCCGCGGGTTGAGCCAGCGTGAACTCCCCGTCTTCCTCTTTGCAGGACAGACGCGCAAAGAGATGAAGTTCGTCGCGCGCGCGAGTCGCGGCCACGTAGAGAATGCGCCGGTCCTCCTGCCGCTCGCGCTCGCGGTAGACGCGATCGACCCAGGCCTTTGCCTCACCCTTATCGTTGCCCTTACGCTGTAGCGGCGCGATCAGAAACTCGGTAATCTCTCCCGATTGATCCGGCTCAGCCAGGCCGCGCTCGAGCCAGGAGAGCATCTCACGTTTGCCGCGCTTGCTTGCAGCCTGCAGCTCCGGCACGATCACCACTTCAAATTCAAGCCCCTTGGATTTGTGAATCGTCATCAACTGCACGCCGCAATCGCCGCTGGCTTCTGCATCGGGCAGAGCAGTCAGCTTGTCCAGCGCCACGCTTAACGCGCGGCCGAGCAGATCCGATTCACCGCCGGGCAGATTGTCCAGGCAGCTCCAAAGCAGCTTCAGGTTGGCTTGTGCGGTCGAGTCCACACAACCCGCGCCGCCCAGTCGCAGCCAAACCTCTTCGAGCCACGTTCCAAGCGATGCGGTCGGCTGCGCGGAGCGAAGTGCGCTCGCAGCAACGATTGCCTCCAACAAACGCGCAGCAGCGGCCTGGCCCATCTCACTCAAGTGCGGAAGCCGCTCAGCCAGCAACTCCGGCACAGGAAGCTTGAGCGATTCCGGACCACCGGCCACGGTGTTCAGGTCTTCGAGCGAGAAGCCACACCACGGCGCGCGCAAGACGCCCAGCCAAGCCACGCGGTCCTCAGGATTGAAGAGCGCACGTGCCAGCGCCAGCGCGTCGAGCACCTCCGGCCGCGCTGCCAGCCGCTCAAGCTCCACGGCTCGAAAAGGGATTTGCACCTCGCGCAAAGCCGCGGCAATCGGCGCGAGGTGTGCCTTTGCACGGCCAAGAACAGCGATGCGGAACTTTGCTCCACGCGCGCGCGCCTGTACTATCGAACCCTGATGACTGCGAATCAGATCGACGATCTCAGTGCTTTGCTCTTTAGGACCCCCTTCTTCTTCGCCGGGAGCAGTCGCTTTTCTTCCGCGCCCAGCTTGGGGCGCGAAGTCCAGGTGCAGAGCAAAGCGCGTCCCGCCGCCTGCGCTCTCAGCCCGGGCCGGCTGCGCCGCGGAAAACCTCACACCGCTGCCATCATCGGCCTCGAAGACCTTTTCGAAATCCTGATTGAGCCGCTCGACCAACTTGGGCTCAGTCCGGAAATTGGCCCTGAGTGACTCAAAGTCGAAGAGCAGCGGCGCGTCTTGCACAATCTCCAGCCCCGCAGTCTTGACCCTTGAAAAAAGTTCGGCGTCGGCATCGCGAAAGAAGTAAATCGACTGCATTGGATCGCCGACAACAAAGCAGGAGCGCCCCTCGCGCTCGGGCCATGCAGCAATGAGACTGGAGAGCAACTGATGTTGGCGTCGGCTGGTGTCCTGAAACTCATCGACCAGCAGATGGCGGATCCCGTCCGAGACGGCCAGCGCGGCATCGGAGGGCAGGCCGTCTTCGCCTTTTAGAACCCTCTGCGCAATCTGCGCGACTTCGGTGTAATCTACCCGGCCCACCTCGGCAAAGACGATTTTCAACTCACCCGCAGCATGGCGCAGCAGCACAAAGCAGGACCGCACAATCTCCCACTCCTCCTCGTTGTAACGCGCCTGCGGCAGTGCGCGGATGTTGGACAACGCGGTCTCAAGATCCGGAACCGCTGCCAACGCTCCGATCAGGTCGAGGATGCGTCCCTTCTCGAGTTTTCGGTTAGCAGGGAAGCCAAGTCTTTTGTCCACTTGTCTGCGGAAGGAGCCCGCGTCGGTAAGAAGCAGCGCAGCAAGACTCAAATGAGCCCGCCGAGCCTCTTCGAAATCGGCGCTGCCGGTGAATGAAACAGGGGATAACTCTGCCAACTCGGCGAGTTCCCGGTGGAGCAGCACTCCACTTTGCTCGCATGCAAATCGCGCCAACTCCAATGCCTCTTCCCTCGCACCGGGAACCTGATCGAGAAGCCGACTCAACTCGGCCAGCGCTTCGCGCACGGCATTTCCAAAGGGTCGCTCCAGTCGTTCCCTCAGCGCCTCCCAATCCGGCTCGTGTTCCAGAACGAAGCCGTGCATCCAGCGGTCGCGGCTTCGGAGCATCTCGACCAGCAGATCTTCCACCTCCTGCCAGCCGTTATCGCGCCACAACAGCAGCTTCTCGATGGCTGAGCCAAGCGCTGAACTCGACTCATCCATCCTTCTCAGCGTCTCGCGGGCGGCGCGGCGATAGAGTTCCTCGGGCTGTTCGGCAATCTCCAACCCGCCGCCAAAACCTGAGAGCAGCGGCTGTTGCAGCGCCAGCTCGCGGCAAAAGGAATCGATGGTTCGCACGCGAAGCTGCGAGGGCAGATCCAGCAGCTTCCAGGCGCGCGCCTCCGAATGCGCCAACGCGCGATGCGCCAACGCCTCCACTGAGAATTCATCCGGGAAGGTTACGGCAGATGACTTGGAATCATCGGGTGCCGTGCTTTGAAAGGGCATGGCTTCAGCCGTGCCGTCCGATGCTCCTCGTGGACGACTGGGCTTTAACACCTGTGGGAACTTCTCCTCAACATTCCGCGTTTCTTCTGAAGCTTTTTCCAGTTCTACCAGAATTCGGCGCCGCATCTCGGCTGCCGCCGCATTGGTAAAGGTGATTGCCACCACTTGTCCCGGCTCGTCGACCTCACCCAAAAGCCGCAGAAAACGCCGTGTCAGCAGATCGGTCTTACCCGAGCCCGCAGGAGCCTGCACCAGAACAGACCGGCCTGGGTCGAGTGCGCGCACACGCTCCATCTGATCGGAGGGCAGGGAACTGGCTTGTGCCTTACTCATCCTCGCCCTCCACTGCGCCTTCAGCCTCAAGCAGTTCCCGATGTTCCTGAATGCGGCAGAGAGTCTGTAGGCCGCAGCGCTCGCAAGTCTTCGGGTACTCGCTGGGATCCACTTCGGCTTTTCCGTCGACGAAGTCTCTGGCAAGTCGCTCGATGCAATCGCGCCAGTCGAGAAGCTGCTCGGCAGAGAAAGGAGTTCTCATCAGGGCGCTCGTGCGGCCGAGCCCGGTGAAGAAAGTCCCTGCGGCATCGCCTAGGTGCCCGGCAAATGCCAGATTCCCCGGCCGCACCTTGGCAAAGACCAGCCCGCCGAGCACTTCTTTCTCGCGGTCGATCGCGAAGCTCGCATAGAGCGGAAGTTGCACATCGTCGGGACGCGGCAGCTCCCACGATCTGGGAGATACATCACCGGTCTTGTAGTCGATCACCAGTAGCGAACCGTCGTTGAGGCGGTCAATCCGGTCCAGGCGCAGATCAAGCGTGAGTCCGGCAATGTGAACCGTGCGCTCCGCCTCGGTCTCGGCCACCTCGAATGCAACCCTCGTCGTCTCGAACTCCAGCCACTCGATCAGCAGCCTCGTCAGTCGCTGCCCTTCGAGTTCCAGATAGCGGCGCGGCATGAGTTCGCGAAGATGCGGTCTCAGATCGCTCGCAAAGACGCGCCGCACATGCTCCGCAACAAAACCCTCTCGGTCATTCAGTTGTCCTAGCTCTGTGTGGCTGCGAATGCCATCGGGCGCCCCTGCCCAGATGGCGTGAAGTGCCTTGTGGAGCAGGCTTCCGCGTTGCGCCGGAGTCAGCCCAGCCTCTGCTGCCTGCCAGTCCTGCGCTCCAAGCCGCGCGGTTGCAAAGGCCTTGAAGGGACACTGCGATTGCGCAGTCAAGACAGCAGCCCCGCCATCGACTTTGCCCGGCGGAAAGGGAACTCGCCCGTGATCCTCAAACCAGACCGTGTTCGGCGCACCGTTGATGGGAGCAAACAACTCCGCGGGCAACTCCCGCGCTGCTCCGGCTAACTGCGCGATCAGCCGAGAAGGCCGCGCCTCGGCGGCCTCGCTCTGCCGCGCATAGCTGAAGTGAACCTGACGAGCCGAAGCCAGCAGCCGCCTGGTCATCGAGCTCGCCAGCTCCCAATCGGATTGCGGAGTCGCATGCGGCATTCCAGCCAAGCGCTGAACCTCGACCGGTAGCAGCGGGTGCGTCGAGCCACTCGCAGGCCATGCATTTTCAGTCGCTCCGAGGAACCACACAGCGCCGGCGGTGAGTCCAGCCGACTCCGCGGGTCCTGCGATCTGGATAGGCGCGTCACGCGATTCGGGAGCGAAGAGCGTCTCTTCGAGTGTGCGGTTCAACTGCGAAAGAAAATCCTTCCAGCCAATTCGCCGCCCATCGAAGCCCAGCGAGCCGCAACTCTCCAAAGCCTGTTGCCAGCGGCGTAGCGCCTGATACTCGGCGCTGGTGAGCGGACGCGCATCGCCGAAGTGAAGCCCGTCAAGCAGGGGCGGAATGAGCTCCGCCCATTCGATCGGGCCCCGGGGACGTCGCGCAGCATCGGCAAGGCGGAGTTGGGCCTGCCTCATACGATCCACCCAAAGCGCTGGCTGCAACGCCGGGGCACCTCGCTGGCCAATGAAGGCCGTCAGCGTCCACTGCGTCCGTTCCAACCCACGACGGCGCAGTGCGCGCATCGCCGCTTGCAGCGCCGCGGTCTCGTCCGCAGTAGCCCCGGCATGACCCGTCGAAAGAAGCCAGTCGAGCTCCTGTTCGTTCAATGCGCCATCGAGCCAGCGCAACATGAGACACGCCGCTCGCGCCAACGCAACCTGCCTGAGCGGAACTCCCAGTGAAAACTCAAACTCCGGCCCGGCATATCGTAGAAACGCCCTCTCAATCTCTCCTCGCATGGTACTTGCGTTCTGCGCCACAACCAGCAACCGCGCCTTCGGATCGGACTTCAGTTGCCGGCCGCACCAGATCGCGCACGCCTCGATTTCAGCCTGCACTTCGGCAGCGGCATAAAAATGAAGATCTTGAGCAATTGTGCCCGAACCGACCTCTGCCCACTCGCCCCACGCATCGAAAAGGCTGCGCTGCAAAGGCAGAATGCGGTCAAATCCCGCCAGGAGCAGCGGCGTCCGTTTGGCCGAATCCGCCTTCATCAGCGGAATCAGCTCAAGCGGTAGACGGGCCGGACTGAGCAGATTCTCCAATTGGCAAACTTCATCGAACGCCGCAAGCCAGCCACTAAAGACCGCCGCATCCTGCTGCCAGCCAATTCGCGCGCCATCCCTCAAGTAGCGCGGCGCGTACCAGCAAATCAGTTCGTGTGCCTCCACGGCCAGGGACGCTAGCCGATGGCGCGGTCCCTCAAGCGCTGTGGCCAGCGAGGGCTCATTGCCGGCGATCTCAACCCAGAGTTTACTTTCCTGAGCGGGATTCAGTAGCAGCCGCGCATCGTTGCTCCTGCGCTCCCATTCGCCGCGCGCAAAGCTCGTCCAATCAAGAACGCTCGGCGAGGGCCATGCGCTCAGCCCCTCAGCTTGCCGCGCCCGATGAAAGGCCGCCGCGACGGCGCGAGCCGCGCGTTCACTGGCCGTGACCACCATGCCGCCGTCGCGCAGCCACGCATCGATCTCAACAGCCGCCAAGGCTCCCATTCCAGCGTTATACTCTGTCCGGCTTCAGCCGTGCCATCGCCCGCGGCAAATCCCGCCAAGAGCGCTCAACTTGTTTCCGATAAAAACATCTGTTGACCCATTTGAGTCCGTGATGAACGAGGTTCGGCGAAACCTCTCCAGCCACATAAACACTCTTTCGGCGCAGATAATCAAATCTGTGGAGACCGCGCGCAATCTATCGCTTTTGAACGATTACCAAGCCTATCTGCGTGTGGAAAAAGGTCTGCGCCCGCTCACCTGCGAGGCCTACGACGGCGACCTGAAGACCTTTGCCGAATTCATCGAAACCCGCCACGGCGTGCTGTTGACGGCGACTCAGCAGGATCTCTCGGCCTTCCTCGAGCATCTGCGCGACCACGGTATCGACCAGCGTTCGACAGCCCGCAAGCTGAGCTGTCTTCGCGGCTTTTACAAATGGCTGCTGCTTGACCGCCGCATCCATCACGACCCCACCGTCAACATCGAGTCTCCCAAGGCCTGGAAGGTGCTGCCCAAATCCCTCGCCGAGCCCGAGGTCGCCGAAATGCTCGAGCGCGCCAACATGGCCGCCGAACATCCCCAGGCCCGCGCCACGGCTCTGCGCGACCGTGCCATTCTCGAAGTGCTCTACGCCGGCGGCTTGCGCGTCTCAGAGGTCACCGACCTCTCTACCGGCGATCTGGCCCTCGACCTGGGCCGCGTCCAAGTCCGCGGCAAGGGTGATAAAGAACGCATCGTTCCCCTGGGCCATGTCGCGCTGAAAGCCCTGGAAGAGTACCTCCTGCACGGCCGGCCGCATCTGGCTCGCATCAGCTCAGCCAACTCAAAGCGCAAAAAGCCCGGCGCCGCGCGTCAGGAAACCGCCCGCCAGGCCGCCACCCGCCTCTTTCTTTCTTTGCGCGGAATGCCTCTCACCCGGCAATGGGTCTGGCATGTTGTCAAAATGGCCGGCTCCTCGGCCAGCCCGCACCAGTTGCGCCATAGTTGCGCCACCCACATGGTCGAACACGGCGCCGACCTGCGCAGCGTCCAGCTTCTGCTTGGCCACGCCGACATCTCCACCACGCAGGTTTACACGTACCTGGCCCTCAACCGCCTCAAAGACGTTCATCGCCAGCACCACCCGCGTGGCAAACGCCAGGTGGCCGAGTCCGAGGCGGTCTTAGCCTCCCCGCCAACACCGCGCCGTGGGCTGCATCTCGTTACGAAGGCCTTGCCGGACGCCTGCGTCGGCAAGGAGACGGCATGAGTACCACCGCTGTCTCCGTCCCGCCCACTTTGCTCGAATCCCTGATCTCCGCCTACCTGCGCGTGCTAACCAACGAGCGCGGTGCATCCGCCCACACACTCCGCGCCTACCGCCGCGAACTCGACTCCTTCGCCGCCTTTATCGCCGTTCAATACGGCCCCGGCCAAACCCCAGAGAGCATCGAACACACCCACATCCGCGCCTACCTCGGCACGCTCTACGACCGCGGCCTCTCCAAAGCCTCCGCCGCTCGCGCCCTGGCCGCCATTCGCAGTTGGTTCAAGTGGCTCGCCCGTGCCGGCCATCTCGAGCAGAACGCCGCTTCGCTCGTCGCCACGCCCAAGCTGCCCCGTCACCTGCCCCGCGTCCCCTCCATCGAACAGCTCAATCGGGTTGTTGATTCTGTCCGCTCCGACGCCGCCAGTTGGCCCACGCGCGACACCGCCATTCTTGAACTCCTCTACGACTGCGGCATCCGCAACGCCGAACTCACCGGCCTCAACCTCGACGACATTCACTGGGCCAACGAAGCCATCCTGATTCGCGGCAAAGGCCAGAAGCAGCGCTACGTCCCACTCGGCGACGCAGCCGCCCAGGCCCTGCGCGCCTATCTCGCCGAGCGCGCCGCCCGCCTCGCCGCCGCCTCAGAGGGCCAGGGCCTCGCGACACCTGCGTTGTTTGTGAATCTCCAACTCCGCGGCCTCGGCAAGCCCGCCAGCCCGAAAGCCGGTCAACAGGCAGGTCAACCATCCGGCCAGGCCCGCCTCACCACGCGCAGCGTCGCCCGCATCGTCAAGCGCATCGCCATCCTGCGCGGACTCTCCGCCGACGTCCATCCCCACACGCTGCGCCACGCCTTCGGGACACATCTGCTGGAAGAGGGCGCCGACCTCCGCGCGATTCAGGAGTTATTGGGCCACGAGCGCCTCTCCACCACCCAGCGCTACACCCAGCTCACCACCGCGCAATTGACGGTAGTCTACGACCGCACCCATCCCCGCGCACACTGAAGCATTTTCGGATTTACTGTTGACTTCCGTGCCCCATCCATTCCGCGTTTTTCTGCGGAATGGATTGGAGACCTGCAAATTTTCGGTCTACGCAATTCCTAGCCCCAGCTCCGCTAATTTTCGTTTTGAGATTGGTGTAGAGATGCGATGGATTCGCGAGCGCGGCTTGCGCACCGGCTGGATATTGTCCTTCGAGGCAGAGAAGCTTGCGGTCAAGCAAGGCGACATCAATGACATACCTGATACAGTATTTTGCAACTTGGCTTATGCCGAACGCGATTGTGTGATCGATGCCTTGAGGCGGGGTTTGCTATGAAAAGTTTGAGGGTACTGCTCGTTGCCTGCGCAGCAATAGCCGCGCAATCCGCGCTGGCCAATGGTCAGGCGACACTTGCTGCGCTTCGCGAGGCCTGCGGGGACGACGCACAGAGACTGTGCGCAGGAGTGCAACCGGGCGGGGGCCGAATCGTGGCCTGTCTCAAGGAGCATAAAGACTCGCTGTCCGATCGGTGCAAGCAGGCCGCGGGGCTGCCGGTTAATCCCAGCAGCAGTCCTGCGTCTGGCGCTTCCAGCGCAGCGCCCATTTCCGGAACCAATATCTTCAGCGACGCGGACAGTACCCCTGCGGCAACGTCCGGCACGTCTGGAGCCGCCGCCCATGCCACGGCTGCGTCACCCCACTCCTCTGCTGGCCCCCCGGTTTCAGTCGCCGGAGTGAAGTTCGTGGAGCGCATCGTCCCGGATACTGAACATGGCGGGATGCGCGCCGCAACCATCCATTTGCCTGAGAAATGGCACTTCGAGAGCAAGCTTGAGTGGCACTATAACTGGATCGAGTACCCCCTTACCTTTTCCTCTCACGCGGAGAATCCAGACGACGCTGAGGCTTATTTCCAATACCCGCTCTTACGGTTGGAGTCCACCGAAGTTGCGCCTCAACTCAGGCAATACGACAAGAGCCCCAAACTTCCGCCCGGTTCGCGTCTGCCCACTGGTGCGCTTTACTCCCCCCCGCAACCTCCGATGCAGGCGATGGCGATGTTCATTCAGAAGGTTCGCCCCAATGTCTCCAATCTGAAATGGCTTGGGCAGCAGGACCTGCCGGACCTGGCAAAGGCCCTGAAATTGGACCCCTGGCCCAACCAGCACGGCGTGGCCATCAAGATCGGCTACGACCTGAACGGCCAGCCCGTCGAAGAGGCCTTTTTTGGCGTTTACTACATCGCGCATACGGCTAACGCGGGAGTGGGCGCAGGCATGGTCAAGCAGACCAACTGGGGATTTCAGGCCCTGCAAAGCTTTCGCGCGCCCGCCGGCACTCTCGACAAGCGCATGCCGATGTTTTGTTTCATTGCCAAGTCTTTCTATGTAAACCCGGAATGGGCCCGGCTCTCCAAGGCGATCAACGACAAGATGGCGGCCGACTTCGACCAGAAGCTGAAGCAAGGCTATGACCAACTCCGCGCGGCGCAAGCCATCATGGAACAGACGATGAAGCAGGAGGCCTCTTTCCAGGCGAACTTCGACAAGCAGGAAGAAGCCATGCGCTCCAGCGGCGGTGTTGACGACAGTTATCTGCGGGATGGCGGAGCCCGCAGCGCTTCCGACCATTTTAGCGATTTGATCCGCGGCGTCGACACCCTCAACGATCCCAGCACTGGCGGTACGAAACAGCTCTCCAACCTGGGCCAGTATCACTTCACGGACGGCTTCGGCAACTACCGCACCTACGATAACCCCAATGACACTCCGGAAAATACGGGTGAAGTGGGAAGCTGGACTCAAATGACGGCTGCACCGTAAGGACTCTGTGTGGTGATCCCATCGCCGGAGATGCACGACCATCTGCACACCGCCATCATTGTTCCCATGACAAGACCCGCCTGGTCAAGCGCACCGGAGGCGTCGCCGGCCACGTTGATCGCCATTCTGGCCGCTCTCGGCGGGATCTTAGCCGAGTAGCGAATTCGCCGGACGCACCAAAAGCGCCAGCTCACAAGAAAGCGCCCAGATTCGGGCGCTTTCTTGGTCTAGCTGCAAGTGGAAGCTCTTTCGTCGACACGATTACTGAAGCCTTGCGACGACTTCTCTGAGATCAGGCGAGGTCGAAGCGATCGAGGTCCATCACCTTGTTCCAGGCCGCTACAAAGTCGTGCACAAAGGCTTGCTGTCCGTCGACGCATGCATAGACTTCGGCAAGGGCTCGGAGCTGTGCGTTGGAACCGAAGACGAGATCGACGACGGTGCCGGCCCACTTGAACTCGCCGGTCGCTCGATCGCGCCCCTCCAGTGCGCCTTCAGAGGTAGTGGACTTCTCCCATTTCGTTTTCATATCGAGGAGATTGACGAAGAAGTCATTCGTCAGAGTCTCTGGCCGCTTGGTGAAGACGCCATGATGGGAGTGTCCGAAGTTTGCGTTGAGCGCGCGCATGCCGCCAATAAGAACAGTCATCTCGGGAGCGGTGAGCGTGAGCAGGCTCGCCTTATCCACCAGCAACTCGGCCGCTGAAGCCTCGAGCCCCTTGCGGACGTAATTGCGGAAGCCGTCTGCGATCGGCTCCAATACGGCAAACGAGTGCACGTCGGTTTGCTCCTGCGAGGCATCCGTGCGGCCCGGCGAGAAGGGAACCTTAACGTCGTGGCCTGCCTTCTTGGCAGCCTCCTCGACAGCTGCGCAGCCTCCAAGAACGATCAGGTCAGCCAGCGAGACCTTCTTCCCGCCCGACTGGGCGCCGTTGAACTCCTTCTGAATCGTTTCCAGCTTCTGAAGGACCTTGGCCAGCTCGGCAGGCTGATTGACCTCCCAATCTTTTTGCGGCGCGAGGCGAATGCGCGCTCCGTTGGCCCCGCCGCGCTTGTCGGTGCCGCGGAAGGTAACCGCCGAGGCCCAGGCCGTCGTTACCAGTTGGGAGATGGAGAGGCCGGAAGCGAGGGTCTTCGCCTTGAGAGCGGCAATCTCCTGCTCGCCGATCAACTGATGATCCACGGCAGGAACGGGGTCCTGCCAGAGCAAGTGCTCCTTCGGAACCAGCGGGCCGAGATACCGCGACACAGGCCCCATATCGCGGTGCGTCAGCTTGAACCAGGCCTTCGAGAAGGCGTCTGCGAGTTCCTGCGGATTCGCGAGGTAGCGCCTTGAGATCTTCTCGTAGACCGGGTCCATGCGCAGCGACAGGTCGGTGGTGAACATGATGGGCACGTGCTTCTTCTTGGGATCGTGAGCATCCGGCACCATGTCCTCCGGAGACACCTCTTTCGGCACCCACTGCTGCGCGCCCGCGGGGCTCTTGGTGAGCTCCCATTCATGCTCGAAGAGGTTTTCGAGGTAGTCGTTGTCCCACTTCGCCGGGTTGCTGGTCCAAGCACCTTCGAGGCCACTGCTGATCGTATCGACACCCTTGCCGCTGCCAAAGCTGTTCTTCCAGCCCAGGCCTTGTTCCTCGATGCCGGCGGCTTCGGGTTCGGGACCGACATATTTGCCTGGATCGGCGGCTCCATGCGCCTTGCCGAAGGTATGTCCGCCGGCGATGAGGGCAACGGTCTCCTCGTCATTCATCCCCATGCGAGCGAAGGTCTCACGAATATCTACGGCGGCGGCGATGGGATCCGGCCTGCCATTCGGTCCTTCGGGATTCACATAGATCAGGCCCATTTGAACGGCGCCAAGCGGATTCTCAAGCTGGCGGTCGCCGCTATAGCGTTCGTCGGCCAGCCACTTGCCCTCGGGACCCCAGTAAATGTCTTCCTCGGGCTCCCAGATGTCCTCGCGCCCGCCGCCGAAACCGAAGGTCTTCAGTCCCATCGAATCCAGCGCCACGTTCCCGGCGAGAATGATCAGATCGGCCAAGGAGAGCTTGCGGCCGTACTTCTGCTTGATGGGCCAGAGCAGCCGACGCGCCTTGTCGAGGCTCACGTTGTCGGGCCAACTGTTCAGGGGGGCAAATCTCTGCGCTCCATGGCCCCCGCCGCCGCGGCCATCGGCGATGCGATAGGTGCCTGCGCTGTGCCATGCCATGCGAACAAAGAACGGTCCATAGTGGCCGTAGTCCGCAGGCCACCAGTCCTGCGAATCGGTCATCAAGGCATGGAGGTCTTTGATTACGGAGTCCAGGTCGAGGCTTTTGAACTCCTCGGCATAATTGAATGCCTCGCCCATGGGATTGGACAATTGCGAGTGCTGGTGCAGGATCTTCAGGTTCAGTTGATCGGGCCACCAGTTTGCGTTCGTTGGGCTTCCAGCCGATGTGTGTTTCAGAGCGCCGCTCGAGAACGGGCAGTTTGCTTTTTCGAATGACATGGTCCTCTCCTTTCGCTGTTTGTTTTTACAACCCGATTCAGCCTAGAGTTTGGGGCCCGATCTGACAGGCAGAGCGTGTCCAAACCAGCGTAGCACCCTGAGAAACTTGCGCGGTCAATTTATGGTGAGATCCTCGCGATCCGGGCTACTTGAGGACAGGAGCGGCAATTTTGAGGTCAACCGCCGCCTTCGTCTACCATCGAGTTAGCAAATGCCTGCCAAACCCAAGCTCGGCCAGAACTTCCTCATCGATTCGAGCGCCATCGAGCGCATCGCGGACTCCATCGGCGAGACCGCCGGCCGCACGGTCGTCGAGATCGGCCCTGGCCGCGGATCTATTACCGGAGCGCTGGCCGCCCGCGCCGGCCATCTCGTGGCCGTTGAACTGGACCATGAACTTGCGATCAACCTTCAAGTCCACTTTCCGCTGCATCGGGTTACGGTCATCGAGCAGGACGTGCTGAACTTCGACTTCGCCGCCGCCTCGACGACTGCGGGCGAACGCCTGTTGGTCGTAGGAAACCTGCCGTATGGAATCACTTCCCAGATCCTGCTCAAGCTGGCCGCCAGCCACGCAGCCATCGACCGCGCCGTGCTCATGGTCCAGCGCGAGGTGGCCGACCGCGTGGTTGCCCAGCCAGGCTCGCGCGATTATGGATTGCTTTCGGTGACGGTACAGATGTACGGGCCGGTGCAGCAGCTTTTCACACTCCCGCCAGAGTCTTTCAATCCGCCGCCCGAGGTGCATTCGACGGTCTTCCGCTGGCGCTTCGCACCGCGTTTTGCCGAGCTTGGCGTCGAAGAGGAGGGTTTTTTGCGGTTCGTACGTTGCTGCTTCGCGCAGAAACGCAAGACTCTGGCCAACAACTTGCGCTCGGCGGGCGTTTCAACTGAATCGATCTGCACCGCCCTTTATCGGGCCGCAATCGACCCAAAGGCTCGTGCAGAGGCCTTGCCAATCGAGACTCTCGCGTCGCTGTGGCGCTGTTTGGAAATGAGAGGGGCGGCTTCGCCCAGAGAAGCCGCCCCTTCGAGATGCATCTGAATCTAGTGGTGTCCGCTCCCGCCGCTGCTGCCGCCTCCGCCTCCGCTGCTTGTGTGCGAGCTTCCGCCGCCGCCATTCGAGGGATGGCTCGACGGTGCACTTCCACCCGAAGACGTTGGTCTGGGCGAAGAGGCATTCCGATTTGTCGCAGGAGGCTTGGATGTCGATGATGAAACCGGATGGTTATTCGCCTGGTGCTGTCCGGCCGGCGCCGCAGTTCCAGCGTAAGCAGGCCTGGGAGACCCCGTTTGTCCGGTCAACCGACCATCATACTGCGGGCGCGGCGATAAGGGATGCATCGGCTCCACCAGGTGCCCGCCAATTGTCACGATGGTGTTCCTGTCCCGCGTCGGCAGCCCCCCTGTGCCGCTAGGAGCGCTGCGGTTCACAGGCACCACCGCGTTGGCTTGCAGGGCTGCAAATCTCCCCTTGAGCGGTCTGCCGATAGGACTGTGAGGCGGCAGCGGTCGTGGTCGCAATGGGGGACGATAGTGGATCGGCGCGTTGCCAATATTCGCGAACCAGCCGCCTCCACCCCACCAGGGCGAGCACGTTCCCGGCGCCCAGCCCCAGCCAAAATCGCTAAAGAAATCCCAAGCTCCGCATTGGAAGGGCATATAGCCCCAGGCGTTGCCTGAAACCCAGATGTAGCCAAAGCGCGGCGTCCACATCCAATAGCCGTTGCCGTAAGGATCCCATCCAGGATTCGAGGCTTCGAAGGGCGACCAGACTGAGCCCGTACCTGGCACGTTGTACCAGTTGCCGCTTGCGTCCAAATCGTTCCACGCAGGGTTGCTGCTCTCCGGGAGGCTGTTGGATGCCCCGGTTCGATCGGCGGCCAATGCTGTCAGCGCCTGGTCACGGTCAGAGTTCCACGTATCCCAGGAGTCCGGCTCAATCGACTCTGCCACTGTGTTCTGGGCAAGGTCGGCGGAATTCAAGGTCACGCTTTCGCCGCCGTGGAGGTCAAGGGCGTTGGCGCGGCCTCGCTCCAGGTGGGCATTGCCGGAAAGGATTGCAAGCTCACCCGGCGGGTTGTCCAGATTAGCGCGCAGAACGGTGAAACCGCTGGCCGTGACCACGGTGTCGCCGAAGCGGACCTTGGTCTGGCTTCCGGCGCTGCCGCCCTGTAGCTCGAAGTATCCCAAGCCGCTTGCCAGTTCGATCTCCGCTTCGCCGGAGCCACCCTCGCCGCGCAAAACATTGACTATCATCGAACTGTCCGGCGTGAGCCTCACCACGCTGCCGTCATCGAACTCGAGCTCAGCTCGTCCCTCCTCGGAGGTCAACACCTGCGTGCCCTCAAAAAGCGGCGTGTTCGCCAGAGCCGGATCGGCCAGCAATTGGCCGCCTTGAGCGATCTGCACCTTTCCATCGACGTAGCTCAAGCGTGCCGCGCGCGGCTTGGCATCGTCGGCACGCAAGGCTGGCGCCAACAGAACCGTTCCCAGCGCAAGCACTGCCAGACCCAAAACCCAGACGCATGTCCGCTGTCTAACCAATTCTTCGCGATTCATGGTTCCTGCCTTCCCACCGCTCCTGGCCCTGATGGGTCTCCAACATTCTTGTGACACCTGCAATAGGCAAAAAGTCGCGCCGGATCGCAATTTGGAGACGAATTATTGTTCGGTTTTTTCCAGCAACGCCCGTGCCCTTTTCCGCACTCTCTCCATCACTGCTGGATCGTCGGCCAGCCGCGCGAGAACGCCGCGGATGGCGCCAATCTCCTGTAAGCGGCCATCGGCCTGGGCTTCCGCGACGTACTCCATCTCTTTGTCCAGTCCCAAACGGTCGTGCTGCAGCAGCATCTCCAGCCGCGCACCTTCCAGGATGGTGTCGGCAACGGCCACGATCGAGTCGCCCAGTTGCTGAGTCTCCTTGTCCGCGGAGTAGTTGAACTCGCACGAGGCTTGACCCTCGGGCCCGGTGTAGACCAGCTTCTTCCATCCCTGGAAGGCCACCTTTCTGTGGCTCTCACAATCTCCTTTGAACCACTTTCCGCTCCGTGCCGCCTGGAACACGCGTCCGGTAAACTGAGCGCTCAGATGCACGTCGAGATCCTGATCCGGAGCGTCCAGTCCGGATGACTTGGCGGTCTGAGGAGTTGCGGCGGACGTTTTGCCGCGCTCTGAGCGAAAATGCCCGCTGCCATCCGGGTGAAGGACGAGCGTCCAGTGCGACGGGCTAAGTCCGGGATTTGAAAAATCCACCTGAACAACCGGACCAGGCTGCCCAAGCGAGGGCAGTGCGAGGACGGCAAAAGCAAGCGCCGTGGTGGTCTGCACAAGCCTCATGGCCCTCATCGCGCTCCCCCTTGCAGCGCGAGCGTCTGCGCAGTGTGGATGTGGCAGATCGCGATCGCCAGAGCATCGGCGGCGTCGGCCTGTTGCGGCACTTCGGTCAGTTCCAGAAGGCGCGCCACCATGAACTGGACTTGCTCCTTTTTGGCCAGCCCGTAGCCCACGACGCTCGACTTGATCGTAAGAGGAGCGTATTCGGCCACCGGCAGCCCCAGAGTAGCCGCCGCCAGCAACGCCACTCCCCGCACCTGCCCCAGCTTCAGAGCCGATTTGGCGTTTACTGAGTAAAAGACCTCCTCGATCGCAACCGCATCCGGCGTCCAGCGTTGCAACTCAGCGCTTAACTCGCGAAAGACCTGTTCCAGACGCACCGGCAGCTGCTTGGTCTTTGACAGCCGGATGGCCCCCATCGCTTTCAACACCAATCGGGGCCGCCGCCCCGAGTCGTCCGACTCGACGACGCCATACCCTGTCGTTTCCGTTCCGCAATCGATGCCGAAGACACGCATTGGCCTGAGTGTAACCCAGCCGCGCCGCCACGTGCACAGGCTCTGGAGCACACACACGCGTTGATACGCAGCCGCCCCCAGGTGCAACCCAGGGAGTGCGGAACCTCGTGGCGCGATTCGGAACCCGGCGAGCCGGCCCAATTCCAGACGGAACGCGGTGCGCCGGAAAAGGTGCAGCCAGCTGCCGGCAGAGTCTAGCTGTCGATCTCGTTTTTCAATTCGATAATTGCAACTCCGACTCTTTTGGATGCTTCATGGTACGACTTTCCGGGGGAAAGCATCCGTTCGGCCTCATCCTGCTTCTGGGAGTTGATCAGAGCGGCGATCTTTCCCGCCTCAATGTGAAACGCCGCATGTGCGGAGACGCAACTCGCATAACTTTTTAGGTGGCCATGCTCGGCCTTTGCTGCGCCATGAAGCCACTTTCCGATTTCGCAGCAATTGTCTTTCGAGATGGTTGCCACATCCAAGGTTTCATGCGTCGTCATGGCCGTGCGGAATTTGAACTTCCACTCGGCGTGTTTCTGGATTGCCATGTTCAAGTCCACGATGAGTCTCCTAGACTGTTCATAACGGCAAGTTCATGCGGCCTACATCCGCTCAACCTCTCCATCGGCATGCTTCCGTTCGACTTTAGTCGATTTGGCCATCAGCTTAGCGGGGATCGGCCCTTGACGCTCATGCCAAGTCCCGCCGAACGTGGCATCCAAACCCTGATCGATCGGGCATCTGACGATCTTCGAGATTGCCGCAATGCAACGGCGGCCTGGGCGCTTCGCCCAGGCCGTCGCGGTGAACTGTTGGTATTGGACTAAGGCCATCGCGCTCAAGCGAAGGCCCAGACATCCTCACTCGATCTCCCGAACCCTGATTCCATATTGGCGACACCCGTTAAGCCGGGCTCCTTCGGCGACTGGCTTCGTCGCACAGTTGAAAGAAATGCCAAGATTCAAACCTGGTCAAGGAAACCATCTCACAGTGAAGATACGGTTGCATCCCCTGCGGCAAGTGCTCGTTCCGCCGGGGCGAACTTGGGGTCCAAGGCGCGATGCCCTAGGCCTCAGTCACCTCACGTAAGAAACAACTCGAACAACTTTTTGTCATCAGCTGGATCAACCTCCTTTCCCGTGTGCGTTTAATCTACCCCTCGATTCACGCCGCGTCAACAGAAGTCTTCTCAAAGATCTGGACTTTCGTTCTGGGCTTTCCCGCGGTGGCCCAGCAAGCGACTCGCCGGGCTGCTCTTCCAGCCGTCGGCAGTGTGTATAAGACGTTAAATATGAACCACTTGCCGAGAGCTTATCCGGGGCCAGCGGGAGAATCCCTTTGTTGGTTGTCGATTTGGGTAAACTCTTTCCACACGTGTGCAAGTTGTTGCATAGTTGTACCCACTCGGCTGCTGGTCTCGGCCTTCAGAATCCTCCTTCCCTGGAGTTGTTAGGTGCTCCTAAATAATTGAAACATAATGAACATACCAAGGTATCTGAGAATCTCAATTCCCAAGCTTGAGAATGGACCTTTGCGTGTATCTACCTGTGCGAATCAAGATCTATGTCGGGTCGGCGCGTGGGAGCAGAGGAAGGCGCCACGTGTGACTGGTTCACTTAACCCCGGTTTCCGTTGAGCAACGGTGCAAGACGGGACTAAAACGGAGGGGCGACTCCTAATCGGAGCGACTCCTGGAGGATTTCGATGAAGAAGTTCTTGGTAGCATTACTTGCTTTGGCAACTGTCGTTGCAGTCTCTCCGGCTGCTCGCGCGGACTCAATCAATTTCGCAACAGTAGGGGCCACCGGAGCCGGCCAGGCAGGCATTGGGATAAACCTGACCCTAAGCTCCGGGACCGCCACAGCCGCCTCTGGCTATGTGACGTTCAATCCAGGCACTGTCGGCGCAGCCACCGAGACAATCACAGGGCTGGTAACCGGCAATACAGTCTGGCACAATAATCCTCAGGGAACTAGTCTTGCGGGGACCGAAACCCCCGGTAGCTACGATCAGGCATTCTCTCTGAATGCCCCGTACGTCGATAACTACGGTCTGGCGCTGACCTTGAGTAACGGTGACGATCTCCAGATATGGATCGATGCCAATTACCCCACCTTTGTATATTTTGCAGACGAGACTCCCGGTGTCGATGAAGGCCCTCCGACTATTGCAACCTATGACGAAACCGTCACACACTTGATTACTTACACCCCTGAGCCCGGCTCTTTGGTGTTGTTTGGTACCGGCCTAGTCGGCTTGGCTGGACTGCTTCGCCGCAAGTACATGGTTTCCCGCTAGACCGTATAACAACGTCGGCCAGCGAGCCGCTTCTTCATCCTGCAGTACTCTTGGGGCCACGTAGGAATGGAATGCGTCAATCGCGTTCCATTCCTACGTGGCCCCTTTCTCTTTTTCCGAGGACTGCACAACCCCCGAATCTGAAGGTTCTTAAGCGGTCTTTCAGGTCGATCGCCGCTGAAAGGCCCCGCCCAATTGCACGGACCCAGATTTCTGTTCCGCCTACCAACTATGCAGCCACTCTTCATCCCGGCCGATACGAACCGGAGCATTGAAGAGCTCGCTCAGCCTCGCTTCCGTCAAGAGCTCTTCCCGCGGCCCGTCGCCCACAATGCGCCCGCCCCGCATCAGAATCACACGCTCGATCTCCGGCAAGATGTCTCCCAAGTGGTGCGTGACCAGCACCAGGCCGGTGCCCTCGCGAGCCAGGCCTCGCAGAGTCTCCCGCAGCTCCCGTTGCGCGGCCAGATCCAGCGCATTCGAAGGCTCGTCCAGCAGCAACTGACGCGGCCTGTGCACCAGCGCCCGCGCGATGAGAATGCGCCGCCGTTCTCCGGCCGACATCTCTCCCACCCGCCGCTCGGCCAAGTGCAGCGCCTCTATTCGCTCCAAAGCCTCGACTGCCCGTTCACGCATCTCGCCGGTCACATGAAGATTGGGCCATAGCGTCGAAGCCGAGAAGAACCCCGCGATCACCGCATCGAGGCCGGTGGTCTGGGCGGTCCGCTCCCCCGGCAACTCGCCAACTAATCCCGCCGCCACTACGCCAAAGTGCCTGCGCAGCTCTGTCAGCTCCCAGCGCTCGCGGCCGAAGATCCGTAGCGTCATACCCGGCTGAACGATGGGATAGATTTGGCAGCTCATGGCCAGAATGAGCGTGGATTTGCCGCATCCATTGGGCCCAAGAATCGCTACGTGCTCTCCGGCGCAGATCGTTAGATTCACGTCGTGCAGCACCACACGGTCGCCCCGCGCGACATCCACCCGGCGCAGCTCAAGGAAAGGGGCTTCCTGGCTATCGATTCTCTCCATCTGACTTAAACCGATCGATTTCAAATTACTCTGTGGTTGCTCGGCCCCGACCGCCGTTCTTGCTTCGGTACATCAGCTCATCCGCCCTTTGAATCAGCTCTTCAGCGCTCTCGGCTGGCCGCGACAATGCGGCGCCTACGGAACTCGACAATGAAACGCGCTGATTCTCGCTGCCAGGAATCGAGGTCTGCCCGATCAGGGCGACACATCTCTCCGCCAGCTTGCGGAGCGTCTCACGGTCCACATTCCGTGCGATGGCCAGGAATTCGTCGCCACCCCAGCGCCCAACAGTGTCAGTGGGACGCAACGATCCGGTCAAGGTCCTCGCCGCCTCTTGCAATGCGCGGTCTCCGCCCGAATGGCCCAGGCTGTCGTTGATCTTCTTGAACTCGTCGATATCGATCACGATCACACCCAGCGGATCCTTATGTACCTTGTATTCGTTCAGCGCAGTGCCTAACGACATCTCCAGGAACCGGCGGTTCGGAAGCTGGGTAAGATGATCGAGAAAGGCCAGCCGGTTCATCGCCTCGGCCTTGCGCTGTGCGTCAAACTGAGCCGAGTTGTCACTGAAGATCTCGATTGCCCCAATGATGGAGCCGTCCGCTCCTCGCATGGGCTGAACCAGCGTAGAGACCGGTACGCGCCGTCCTTGCTTGTGCCGAAGAAAGATGTTGGCTCTATGCGGCTTTCCATCGCCCATGCTCGCCGCCAGAGGACAGCCGGCGTTGCAGAGCCTCTTCCCAGTCTGATCGACGTGGCACATAATGTCATCCTGGCAGGATTTGCCCAGCAGCTCTCCAGCCGTGTAGCCGGTCAGGCGATAGGCGCCTTCGTTCCAATACTGAATCCGCCGCTCCCGGTCGACGAAGTACACGCCATCGCCAATGTGATCCAGCAGTTCTCGATAGAAGGCTGGATCGCTCGGGACAATCGGATTCTCCGGTTCTTCTGGCTTGATAACGCCTCCAAAGACTTCGTCCATTATCCCATCAAGTGAGAGCTTGTGGTTCAAACTGAACAGATTCTCATGGGAGCAGCCATGACCATGACCGCACACGCTACCATCGGCCTGCTAGATTAAAGATGTTAAATCCTATGAACGAGACCTCCGGCACATCTGAATTCGTACTCCCCGAGGGCTTCCGTTTTGGCGCCGCCAAGGCGGGGCTCAAAGCAAGCGGACGCACCGACTTTGCCCTCATCGTGGCCGACGCTCCAGCCAGCGCAGCCGCCGTTTTCACCGCCAACCGGGTCTCCGCGGCTCCGCTCATCATCGACAAGGAGCACCTGCGAAGAACCGGAGGCAAGGTGCGCGTCGCCGCCATCAACGCCGGCAACGCCAATTGCGCTGCTGGGCGGGCCGGTCTGGATGCGGCACGCGCCACCTGCGAGGCCGCTGCCCGGGTCTTCGGCTGCAGGCCGGAGGAAGTTTTCCCCTCGTCCACCGGCGTCATCGGCGTGCCGCTGCCCGCGGAGAAGGTCATCGCCGCCCTTCCCGGCCTTGCTGCGGATCTTAACGCGGAGTTCGACCATTTCCAAGCTGTCGCCCAAGCCATCATGACCACCGACACGGTCGAGAAGACGGCCTTTGCGCGGCTGAAGATCGACGGGAAAGAGGTCAGAATCGCGGCCCTTTGCAAAGGCGCGGGTATGATTCACCCGCAGCTAGTGCCGCACGCCACAATGCTCGTTTTTATTCTGACCGATGCCGCTGTCGAGCCGGCGATTCTGGAAGGCTACCTGCGACAGTCCATCGAGGTCAGCTTCAACCGGATCTCGGTCGATGGGGACACCTCAACCAACGACACCGTTCTGCTGTTGGCCTCAGGAGCCAGCGGTGTGATAATTCACGCTGAGAACGCCGCCTTCGCCGCCGCGTTGACCAAGGTCTGCACCTCACTGGCCCGCCAGATCGTGGCCGACGGTGAAGGAGTCAGCCATGTTGTGGAGTTGCGCATCGCCGGAGCAGCCACGGATGCCGACGCACTCAGGGTCGCCAAGGCAATTGCCCACTCGCCGCTGGTCAAGACCGCCTGGTCCGGAAGCGACCCCAATTAGGGCCGGCTGGCGGCTGCCATCGGCTACTCGGGAGCCGAGATCGATCCGGAACGGTTCGACATCGACTTCGGCGAATTGCCCATCTGTCGCGATGGTGGCCGCGCCGCGCAATTCGACGAGACCTCCGCTCACGCCTACCTCGCCCAGCGGGAGTTTTCGGTCTCCATCCAACTCCACCAGGGCGCAGGCTCCTGCGTCTTCTGGACCACCGACCTGACGCACGAGTATGTCAGCATCAACGCGGATTACTCGACCTAAACGGCTGCTTCGGCACAGGCCGATTCGCGGCAGGTTGTCCGTTCCCGCGCCAGCCGCCGGGCCTCGGCTGCCTGCATGGCCAGAAAGAGCACTAGCCCGAGAGCCACGCCGCCGCAGGTGTCCAGAAGCACATCGCTGAACTGGCCCGCCCGGTTGGGCACAAATCTCTGGTGAATCTCATCCGCGCTGGCCACCAGAAAGGTCGTCAGAATCGCCAGCCCATGCGCCCGCAGTTGCCGCGCCAGTCGTGAGGCGGCGCATTTAAGCTCGATCCAGAAGCCGCGAAAACAGACCAGGCAAAACACTCCGTAACCCATGAAGTGGCCGGTCTTGCGGATGAGGTGATGGATCAACTCCCAGTGCAGACCTACTCCATAGCCGAAGATCGCCTCGGCTAGCCGCTGCAACGGAGCGCTGGTGCGGTCCGCCCCACAATAGGAGGTTGACTCCACGACAAAGACCATCGCGAAGGCAAGCACCGGTAGCCAAGTACGCAACTGAGCACGCAACTGCCCCCGAAACCACAATGGCTCGCTGGCTGCTCGAAGGGGCTGACGAATCTCAATTGCCATCGGCGATGACGCCATCGAGATCTCTCCTCAAGGCCGGTTCAAGATCGGGCACAGAAGTCGCTCGCTCACCGGCTGTATGAGTAATATTTCGGCAAAGACCTCTAGATCTTGATCAGAATCTTCAAAGTATTTGAGAAAGGGTAACCTCGCGACTGTCTCGGAGAAGAGCAGCGCAACACGCTTCTCTGCCGCCTCGGCCCGTTTACAATCGCAAGAGTCAGTGAGGATGCAGGAACAATGACGATCACAACGAAGGGAGAGTGCGCCGGCGCTCCAGCAACGTTGGCCGGCAATAAAGGCTTCTCGCTAATTTCCAACGAAAAGCTGCTCCAGCTCTACGTCTCGCTGCTGAAGTGCCGCATGATCAATGAAGGGGTACAGGCTCTTCTCAATCGCCGTGGGGCCGGTCGGAACGGTATTGCGGTTGAGGGTCGGGAGGCTGCGGCGGTCGGTGTCGCCATCGATCTGCTACCCGCAGACAGAGTCTTCCCTTCAGACTGCGACTTCATCGTCAACTTCATCAATGGCGATCCGCTAACGGGCGTCGTCAGGTCTCTCATTGAAAGCGTGACGACGCCAAAATCCTTCGACGGAATCAATCTCGCGATGGCCGCCGCTATGGCCAACAAGGCGGAGAAGAACGGCAGGATCGCCGTGGCTTTCTTCAGCGAAGAGTCTGGCGCCGCTTCATTCCGGCATGAGGCGCTTGCAAACGCCGCGGACAACCGTTTGCCCATGCTCTTTGTCTGTCACTCAAGACTCGCAACCGGTTCATCGAACGGCTGGGTGAGACCCAGTTCGGAGACGAACGACCTCAAGGCGCCACAATGCAGTATTCCAGTCATTCCCGTTGACAGCAGCGATGTTGTAGCCGTCTATCGGGTTGCCACCGAGGCCATTGCCCACGCCCGCAAGGGCAACGGCGCCACTCTGATTGACTGCGTGGCGTGCAGCCCCGGCAGCGCGCAGATCGACTCCATCGCGAAGATGGAAGCCTACCTCAGCCGTAAGGGTTTATTCCACGAGGGGCTAGGGCACGAAGTTGCAACCGGCTTCAGCAGGCAATTGGATGCCGCGATTGAAGACGAAGTGAAGAGGGCCATCTCCGCATAGTCCCAAACTGGCGAAAAGGCCGCTGAATTCCTGCCTCAATGCGCGCTGCAAAGTGGAACTTCCGTCACAGCCCTTTCCTTGGTACAACCGTTGCAAGCGAATGATAAAGTTAGGGGTATGCATCTGACGAAACTCAGGTCAACGGCCTCTATTCTTCAATGCGCAACGTTGCTGGCAGGGCTCTCTCTTTTCGGAGCTGGCGAGATCGTGAATGGACAGGTTACTTCGACTGACTGCGAGCCCGCGGCGCTCGGTTCGCCCTATGTTCCAGTCGATAGCTGGGTCTACCCCGCCATGATGCGGCTTTATTCGCTGGGATTTGTGGATCGAGTGTTTCTTGGCATGAGGCCTTGGACTCGAGCCAGCATGGGGCTCATGATCGAGGAGGCCGGCGCGCGCATCGAGGATGCAAATTCGGGACCGGGCACCGACGAGGCCCAAGGCATCTATGACGCGTTAATGCGTGATCTCAACAGCGACAGCCAGGGACCGTGCCTGGCTGCCAAGGGCAACGCCCGCATCGAATCGGTCTACACGGTCGTCCGCGGCATCAGCGGCACCCCTTTGCGCGACAGCTACCATCTCGGTTCGACGGTCATCAACGACTATGGCCGCCCCTACGAGGGCGGATTCAACAACTACTCCGGAGCCAGCGGCTATGCGACGATTAGCCGTTTTGCGCTCTATGTGCGCGGCGAGTTCGAGGCAGCTCCCTCGGCCACGGGCTACTCCCAGGCATTGGCTCAGGCACTCAGCATTGTGGACGGCACAACGTACACCGACCCAACCACCCAGGTCACGAACTACTTCCTTCCACAGGCCACGATTCCCATGGGACCGATCGCGGCCGCCACCGATGGGCGGTTCATCGAGTCCTTCGTCTCAGCGCACCTGCTCAGCCACGAGATCTCCTTCGGCAAGCAGGATGACTGGCT
>Ga0181525_10000574_pt1 | contig 31910 bp, 24 predicted proteins | sample PEATcosm2014_Bin_48_FD_121100 | JGI IMG/M metagenome (GOLD analysis project Ga0181525, IMG submission 121100) | Peatland microbial communities from MTU Mesocosm Facility, Houghton, MI, USA - PEATcosm2014_Bin06_10_metaG | ecosystem: Environmental > Terrestrial > Soil > Wetlands > Peat | place... | reverse complement strand
GCTGTGGCTGCGCCGGATCGTGCTGGGCTGGTTCGAGCCGAATTACATGGTGCAGATCGAAAACGACGTTTATTCGCAGATCGGGATGGTGATGCTGATCGGCCTGGCGGCGAAGAACGCGATTTTGATCGTCGAGTTCGCCAAGGAACAGTACGAACAGGGAAAGCCGCTGGCCGATGCCGCCCTCGAAGGCGCGAAGCTGCGGCTGCGGCCGATCCTGATGACATCGTTCGCGTTTATCCTCGGCTGCGTTCCACTGTGGACGGCGAGCGGGGCTGGTTCGGTAGCCCGGCAGATCATGGGGACGGCGGTGATCGGCGGGATGCTCACTGCGAGCGCGATGGGAATCTTTTTCATACCCGGCATCTTTTATATCGTCGAAAAATGGTCGGGCGCGGGAAAGGAACCCGCATCTGGCATGTTGCCGGCTGCGCCCTCGCCCGCGCCCGGAGACTGAGGGACTTCGCCGTGCGTTCAACAGCTTGGGAATCGAGCGGAGTCTGCGCATTGGGGTTTGCGTGATGGGGTTTGCATGATGATGAGAATCGCGAAATTGCTCACCGCGGCATTGCTCTCTGGCATGCTTTCGGGTTGTGCTGTCGGCCCCAACTACCATCGCCCTGGCGTTCAGGCGCCGAATTCTTATCGAGATCTGGCAAACAATCCTCAGCTTCAGGCGCAGACTGCCTCCTATGCCGATCTTCCCTGGTGGCAGGTATTTCAGGATGCAAAGCTGCAGGAACTCATACGTACGGCTCTCCACCAGAACTACGATTTGCAGCTCGCCACCGAACGCATCAAAGCAGCCCGCGCTCAACTTGCTGTTACGCGATCCAGCCTGTTTCCGCAAGTTTCCGGCAATGGCAATTTCAGCGGAGGCAAGGAAAACCTTGAACAGTCGCGGTACAACTTCCTCACCTTGACCGCCGACGCGGCGTTCCAGTTGGATTTCTTCGGCCGCCTGCGCCGCGCCAACCAAGCAGCTCGCGCCCAACTGCTGGCTACCGAAGATGCCCGCCAGGTCGTCGCGCTGACCCTCGTCAGCGATGTTGCGACCGACTATTTCACGCTGCTGCAACTGGATCTGCAACTCACGATCACGCGTGAAACAGTCAATACCCAGACCGATTCGGTCAAACTCACCCGCCTGCGGTTGGAGCACGGAGTTGCCACCAAGTTGGATGTGCTCCAGGCTCAGCAGGTCCTCGACACCGCCAACGCGCAGATTCCTGACCTGGAGCGGCAAATTGCGCAGGAAGAGAACGCCATCAGCATCCTGCTCGGCAATTACCCACAAGACGTCGCCCGCGGGATTCCGCTCGTCGAGCAAACCCTTCCGCCTGAAGTTCCAGCCGGCGTTACATCTTCGATCATCGAGCGCCGGCCCGATATTCGCGAGGCGGAACAAACCTTGATTGCCGCCAACGCCAACATCGGAGTCGCCAAAGCGCAGTTCTTCCCGCAAATCTCTCTCACCGGGTCCGGAGGGGGTTCCTTCGGTCGAAGCTCCGCCTTCTCAAGCCTCATGACGACGCAGCTTGGCATCTGGTCCTATGGCGCGCAGTTGAGCCAGCCAATCTTTACCGGAGGCGCGCTGAAAGGGAATTTGCATCTGGCTGAGTCTGAACACCAGCAAGCTCTGATCGGCTACCGGGAAGCGATCCAGCACGCTTTTGGAGAAGTCTCGGACGCGCTCATCGGTTACGAGAAGCTTCATCAGGTGCGGACACGCCAGCAGGATTCGGTCGCCGATCTGCAGGAAACCGTCCGCATTTCCACGCTTCGCTACAAGGGCGGCACCACAACATACCTCGAAGTGCTCGACGGACAGCGGTCGCTTTACGGCGCCGAACTGACGCTCGCAGCAGCGCGGGGAGATGAATATCGCAGCCTGGTCCAACTCTACAAAGCGCTGGGCGGAGGCTGGCAACGGTAAAACCATCGGCCAGTCCCAGGCGGCGGTTTATCGAAACCGAGCCTTTTGGACTGTTGCGCGCGGCAGCGGGGATGGTGAATCCTGACTACGATGCGTGAATACAGATGTGAGGTTTGCGGAATTGTGGACACCCGTCCCATCCGCGGTCAGAGAAACGATCAATTGCTTCAATTTGGTTCAATTTGGTCCGATCGGGCCAGTGCTTCTCCCTTGTTGAGCACCATCCGAACCAGCTTGCTTTGTGCCAGTCTCTGGTTCGGCATTCCCGCCTGAGCACCTCGTTGTTCTGAGCCAGCAAAGTTCTGTAGGCGATGTGAAGCGCGACCGAGTCTATCGCGCGACTGCTCTCCTGTATATCCTCGAAGAGCCGGCCCCCCTGAAGCCGACAACAAATAGCTCTCGTGCTCTCAAACTATCTCAGAAGGCCATCCACGAAGGCGTGCAGTTTTGATCAGTCTGGCGAGGACGCAGTTCGTAATATGAACGTTCTAGTCTGGTGGTCGTGTCACTTGCGGAGTGACTGCTCACTGCAACCCGCGGCGAGTCTTTGCAGTTTGGCCGCCTTGCAAGCTACCCCGACCGCGAGATGCGCTTCGACATGAAGAAAGCACGCAAGCCTCACGGCTCCCCTGACAATCCACGGTCCCCTTCGCGGCGAACGCTGCTTGGCCTCGATTGGCTTAATTTCCTTCTTGCCGACGTACAGACGGGGGTGGGACCGTTTCTCGCGATTTACCTCGCTGGCTACAAGTGGGACGAAGAGCGCGTCGGGCTTGCGCTCACGGTTGGGGGAATCGCAGGGATTCTCACGCAGACGCCGGCTGGTGCGCTCGTCGACTTTCTGAGATCGAAGCGCGCGTTGGTCGGTGTGGCCGTGGCCGCTCTGGCTGCCGGGGCGTTATTGATCGCTCTGTTCCCGTCGTTCTGGCCGGTCATGGGTGCTCAGGTCCTGATCGGCGGCACTTCCAGCGTTTTCCTCCCCGCCATCTGCGCGATGTCGCTTGGGATCGTGGGACGCGCCGCATTCGATACCCGCCAAGGTCGCAATCAGACATTCAACTCGGGCGGTAATGTGATTGCCGCCCTGTCCATGGGAGCCCTTGGGTACTTCGTTTCCAATCGGAGCATATTCATCTTCGTGGCGGCTTTCGCGGTCCCCACCATTCTCGTCCTGCTTCTGATCAGACCCGCCGAGATTGACTACGAAATCGCCCGCGGCGCAAATGATGGCGAGAAAGGCGGCAAAGCGGAAAGCGTCCGGGTACTCTTCCACGATCGCCCCCTTGTGATCTTCCTCGTCTGCGCCGTGATGTTCCATTTTGCAAACGCGGCGATGCTCCCGCTGCTCGGCGAGATGCTGGCGAAAGGCCGGGGGCGAAGCTCGATGCTTTTCATGTCGGCCTGCGTGGTAACGACCCAGTTTGTTATCACGCTGATCGCGTCCTGGTCGGGACGCGAAGCCGCAACGTGGGGTCGAAAGCCACTTCTGCTGACGGCGTTCAGCGTTCTTCCGGTTCGTGGCCTGCTTTACACTCTCACGTCCAGCACGGCATTGCTCGTGGCCATCCAGATCTTGGACGGCGTAGGTGCCGGAATTTTCGGCGTTGTGTCCGTGCTCGTGATCGCCGATCTGACGCGCGGTACCGGACGATTCAATCTCACGCTGGGAGCCATTACCACTGCCGTCGGTATCGGCGCGGCCCTGAGCCAGGTCATCGCCGGTAGTATCGTTCACCACATAGGCTTCCGGGCCGGATTCCTGTTTCTTTCGGGGGTGGCCTCGGCAGCGTTGGCGATTCTCTACTTTTTCATGCCCGAAACGCAGAACACACGATTGGCGACGGAGTGACAGGGATGGCGCGCATCGTCGTCACTCTAAGCGTCTTCGCAGCGATGCTCACCCTGGTGATCGTGCGACCACGCCGGTGGAACGAGGCTTGGTGGACGGTGCTCGGGGCAGCGGCGATGCTCGTCCTCGGGCTCGTGTCGGCGCGCGACGCGATGGGCGCGACCCTGGCCGGGAAGAATGCCCTTCTCTTCCTTCTTTCTCTGCTTGCGCTATCCCTGCTCGTCGGCAAGAGCGGCTTTTTCGATTGGGCCGCGATTCGGTGCGCGCGCACCGCCAAGGGAAACGCGCACTCGCTTTACCGAAACGCGTTCGTGCTCGGTGCGATCGTCACTGCGATATTTTCTCTCGATACCACGGCGGTCATGCTCACGCCGGTCATGCTGGCCATCGTGAACAGGCTGAAGCTTCCGGCGGCGCCTTATGTCGTGCTGTGCGCGTTTGTCGCAAACGTAGGTTCGCTGCTGCTCCCAATCAGCAATCTCACGAACATTCTCTTCGCGGACGCATTCCACATGACGTTCGGAGCGTTTGCGGCAAGAATGATCGGGCCGCAGTTGATGGCGCTCGTTACTACCTACGCTCTGCTGCGTTGGCACTTTCGGCGCGAACTCCCGAACCGCTTCGACGGCGAGTCACTGCCAGAGCCGTCGAGCGTAGTCCCGAATCGATCGTACTTCCTGGTTTGCGTGACCGTCCTCGGCGTCGTACTGGTTGGTTACTTTCTGGCGCCGCTCGTGGGGCTTGAGCCCTATGTGATTGCTTTCGCGGGCAGCGGCGTGCTCGTGATTGCTGGCGCAGCGACCGGACGCGTTCGCATTCGAGGCGTGGGCGAGCTTTCGTGGGGCTTATTTCCTTTCGTTGTCGGGCTTTTCGTCGCTGTACAGGGGCTTGAAAATCTGGGCATCGTCGGCGTTTCGGCTAAGTGGCTCGCGCACATGAGACCGGGATCACCCGGAAAGCTCTTCGCTACCGCGGGTCTGACGGCGTTTGCCTCCAACCTTATGAACAACCTTCCGGCGGCATTGATCGCGAGAAGCGTGCTTTTGGCCTCGCACGCCCGAACGGGTACGGTCCTTGCCTCGCTCGTTGGCGCTGATGTGGGGCCGATGATAACGCCTTTCGGCTCACTGGCAACGATGCTCGTCCTGGCTCTCGCGCGGAGTGAAGGGGAAGAAGTTCGCGCCGGGAAGTTCGTGATGCTCGGCCTGTGGGCGACGCCTGTGATTGTGTTCGCCACAGCTCTTGCCCTGACCGCCAGCCTCGCGCTCGCTCGTTGACGATCGTGGGGCGTCGGCCGCTCGCCGCAAGCGCAAGATCCTCATTGACAACTCCAGATCGTACACTCGTCCTACTTCTATCTTCCGGCGGGCAAATCGGAACTTATTCGAGGCCAGAGGTCGGCTGCTAGGAAACGCCACCAGGGCGCTCCCAATTCGACGGAGCTATCGCCGATCAAGCGTCAGTTTCGACCGGCCTCTGCAGTGTGAAAGCGCACCAGGAACCATGGTCCAATCGCGGTCCACGAACTGTTTCTGTCATTAAAGCGCTTTGTAGCGGCATCCGTGCCGTGATTCAGTTATTTGCGGTTGAAGATTTCGCTGTCACGGCAGAGGCCGCGGGTTCGAGTCCCGTCGTTCCCGCCATTGTTTTGAATGTGCGAATAACCCGGGCGAGATCCGCGTTGTCTACTCGAGGCCGCGCTCCGGTGAGCGATTTTTGCCTTCGAATATCAGCGTTTCCCTTTATCCGCGAAACGGCGCACACCATCGGTCACCGCGTAGGCGACTCCTGTGCACGCAATCAGTGATCGAAGTGTAGCTGGACTCGGCAGAGGCCGTTCTTTTCTCGAATCCGCACCCGATCTGCGTATTGGCGTATCAGGTATCCGGCCAGATGTGCGCTGCCGGCCTGGGTTCCCATCTCCTCCAGCGCGGGCATGGAGTCAGCGATTTCGATCGGGGGTCCGGCGTATTCGACCTCGAGATCGAGCCGAAATTCATCCCAGGAAGTGCGCAGGGTAACAATTTCGGAGCGAAGCGGCAGGATGCCGAGGTTGTTGACGACCTCATAGGCAGCGTCGGTGGCGCGGGTGACGACTTCGCTTCGCATACCCCAGGCCGAACCCTGGTCGTCCATAAACAATGTTATTTCGTCGAGGTAGTCATGGCCGGTTCGCAATTCCAGGCTGCGATGCTTCTTTACGCCGATGCGAAACAGCAGGCTCAAGATCACCACCAGAACGGCTGCCACCGAAGTTGACGAACTGAAGATCGGTTTGAGGAAACTGGGAAGCGTTCGATAGAGATCGGGGACGATTTCAACGCTGAGACCGAAGATGAGAGCGATGCCCACCGCGAAGATTCGGCGTGCATCGAGCATGCGCGACGTGAGCAGTTGGAGGCCGCCCAAAACGATGAAGCACGCGGCGTAGATCAAGACCGCTCCGACCGCGGGAACGGGCATGGCAGCCACGATGGTGGCCGCCTTGGGGAAGAAGGCAAGCGCGATGACCAGCAGCCCCAGGGGCCAGGCAATGGCGCGACTCGTTGTGCCGGCTGCCAGCGAAATACCGATGCTGCTCGATGTGGTGTTCTGCCCAATGCCTCCCAGCAGACCCGAGACAGCGCTCCCGAAGCCGTTGGCGAAGACGCCTCCGCTTACGGATTTCATATCGGTTCGCTTCCACCCGGCGTCATTGGCTTTTTGACAGAGCGTGGTATCGCCGACGGTCTTCAGACTTGCCGTCAGGGCGGCAATCAGGAAAGGCGGGAGCAGCTCTAACCGGAAGGCAAGGCCAGAAGACGCGCGATGAGGGAAGCTCACGAAGTCCGCCGGCATTTGCGCCAGCAATTGCGCGGAGTGGAACTCTCCCAGGGCAGCGGCGACGGCATAGCCGACGGCAACGCCGATCAGCATGGGAAACAGGTGGAGTTTGCTTCTAGTCCAGATGGTGGGCAGAATCATGGCGAACAGCGTAATCACGCCGATCATGAGTGCACGCGTGTCCACCGCAGCGCTTGCCTTGGAGTAACCGAGAAAGCGCGAGCATCCGAGCGCTACCAACTGCAGGCCCGACATGGCTACCATCAGGCCGGTCACCTCCGGAGGAAAGAGAACGCGCAAGCGATGGACGACACCTGAAACCAGCATTCCCGCGACGCCGGCGGCGACCAGCATGCCAAAGATCAGAGAGTAACCGCCGGCGAGGCCGGCAAGGATGACGGGGGACATGTAAGTGAGGCTGCAGGTCAGAGGACACAGGTATCCATTCCCGACACCCCGTTTGGATTGCACGATGGTCGCGATTCCGGAGGCGATCATCGACATGCGGATGAGGCTCTGCATCTCCGCCGACGTGCCTCCAATCGCGTTCACAACCAACAGAACGTAGATCCAGCCCACCGACATGACGAACATATGCTGAAAAGCGGCTGGAATCTGTATCGCCAGGGGAGGAATGTCATCGACGTCGTAAATCAGATTCGCGGGTTTTTTGCGGCCCGGGAATGCAATGGGGGCGCGCCAATCGCGCCACCGGCGCAACCTCTTCGAGAAAAGTGGACTGACGCTAGAGTGAATGGGCACCGGCAATCAACCTCCAAAGAAAAGCGGCGATTCTATCCGTCGACTTTTTTCCGGAAGACACAATGAACCGGAAGTTGACTCGGAAAGAAACTGCGAGTGTACACGTATTTCGCCTGCCCGCCCAGCGCGAAGAGATTTCTTGCAGAAAATCCAGATGGCAGAAACGAGATTTCGCGGAGTGGGTTGACTTGGAATCGAGGGTCTGACAGACTTCCCGTGCTGGATTGCATTTATGGCTGATGTCTCCATGTCCGGGAAAGTTCGCTGGGGAATTCTGAGTACAGCCGCAATCGGGGTAAAGAAAGTCATACCGGCGATGCAGAAGGGCGAGTGGAGCGAGGTCGTTGCGATCGCTTCACGCGATCGCGGCAAGGCCGAAGACGTTGCCCGAACTCTTGGCATCGCCAAGGCCTACGGATCCTACGAAGACCTTTTGGCCGACCCGCAGATTGAAGCGATTTATAACCCGCTTCCGAACCAGCTGCACATCGATTGGTCCATCAGAGCTGCGCAGGCCGGCAAGCATGTCCTATGCGAGAAGCCGCTTGCTCTGACGGCTGCCGAAGCCAGAAAACTTTTGACCATGCGCGACCGCATGAAGGTGAAGATTGGAGAAGCGTTCATGGTGCGCACCCACCCGCAGTGGCTGCGGGCGCGCGAACTGGTCGTCTCAGGGCGGATTGGCCAACTTCGTTCCGCCGTTAGTTTCTTCAGCTTCTTCAACACCGACCCATCGAATATTCGAAACATACCGGAATGCGGCGGGGGCGCGGTGATGGATATCGGATGCTATCCCATCACCACGTCCCGATTCCTGTTTAACGAAGAGCCCTCACGGGTAATGGGATTGGTCGAGAGAGATCCACAGATGAAGATTGACCGGCTGGTGTCCGCCATCCTCGACTTTCCCTCGGGCCAATCGACTTTTACTTGCAGCACTCAACTTGTGCCCTACCAGCGGAGCCATTTCCTGGGAACCGGGGGCCGTATCGAAATCGAAATTCCGTTTAACGCTCCCGTCGACCGGCCGTGCCGCATCTTCATCGACAGCGGGCGCGATGTTTTCGGCGGCGGCATTGTTATCGAGGAGTTTCCAACCTGCGACCAGTACACGATTCAGGGCGACGCTTTCTCCAGGGCGGTGCGCGGAGAGGCCGAAGTTCCGGTTTCGCTTGAGGATGGAATCAAGAACATGGCCGTAATTGACGCCATTTTTCGTTCTGGCCAGTCGGGCAGGTGGGAAACCCCCGTAGTCGAATAGCGTTATGCTAGTTTGACGTGGCCGCTGTCTTGATTGGTTGTCTGAGATCAGCAGGGAGTCGGTGTCGTCCTGAGTGTTGCGGTCTCCGCAGGCGTGCTACGAGAAAATCAGCTTGCCGCATGAATTTGCCGCCGCTCGCAATGCCCGCTATTATGCGGGACATGATCTGGCTGAGATTTCTGCTCGTCGCTTCCCTGAGCACGGTGGCAGGTGCTCAAAATACTTTATCGAGAGAAGTGGACGCGGTGTATCCCGATGCATACGCCCTGTATCTGGATCTGCATCAGAGTCCCGAACTCTCCGGGCACGAAGCCCAAACGGCGGCCAAGCTAGCGGGTCGGTTGCGCGGACTCGGGTATGAAGTCACCGAACATGAGGGAGGGACGGGAGTCGTTGCTGTCCTGAAAAACGGGCCCGGCCCGACCGTCATGCTGAGAACGGAACTCGATGCGCTTCCCGTCGAAGAGAAGACCGGGCTTTCCTACGCAAGCAAGGTCCGTACGAAGGATGGCGCTGGTCGCGACGTTCCGGTGATGCACGCCTGCGGGCACGATCTGCATATGGCGTCAATTGTGGGCACAGCCGCGGTCATGGCGCACACCGAGGACACCTGGCACGGCACGCTCGTCCTCATCGGCCAGCCGGCTGAGGAAACGATAAGTGGCGCAAAGGCCATGCTTGAGGATGGCTTGCTCACGCGGTTTCCTCGGCCCGACGCAGTTTTGGCGTTGCACGTAGGCAACCTCCTTCCCGCGGGTCAGGTAGGCATTACGCCGGGCGTCTACAACACGAACGCCGACTCGATACGCATCACGATTTATGGCAAGGGCGGACATGGCTCGGCGCCGCACACCACGATCGATCCGATCGTGATTGCCGCTCGAACCATTCTTGCCCTGCAGACCATCGCTTCGCGCGAAGTAAAACCGGGAGAAATGGCGGTGGTGACGGTGGGCTACATACAGGCCGGCACCAAGAACAACATTATCCCGGATCAGGCGGAGTTGGGCCTGACCGTGCGCACGAACAAACCAGAAGTGCGCAAACAGGTGCTTGCCGCGATTGCACGGATTTGCAAGGCGGAGGCCGAAGCAGGTGGTGCGCCGCGAGCACCGGCGCTCGATTCCTACGAAGGCACGGATTTGGTGTACAACGATCCTGCACTGGCCGAGCGGCTGCGCGGGGTGCTGGAGGCGGCGCTGGGAAAAAACAATGTTGTCACCGCCGATCCGATCACGGCCTCGGAAGATTTTTCCTACTTCGTCGAACAGGGAATACCGGGCTTCTACTTCAGTCTTGGGGGCGCGGACCCGGGGAAATGGGCGCAGGCCAAAACTGCGGGGACGATGTTGCCCTCGAATCACTCTCCGCTGTTTGCGCCGGACGTGGATCCCGCCCTGCACGCCGGGATCGCCGCGGAAGTCGCGGTGCTGCGCAATCTCCTGAGCGGGTCGGCGGCGGACTTGAGGAAAACCCTCGCTGCGGGATCCACGGCTCGGCCCTAGGCGGTTCTACGATCTTGCGGAATTCAACGGTTGGAGAGTGTCGAAATATCCCCGAGACCGAGCAGAGTTGCGTCGGCGGTGACCAGGGTTAAGCGCAGGAGTTGCGCGGTCGCCGCCAGGAATCGATCGGCGGGATCGTTGCGGGAAAGTCGTAACCGGCCAGCCGCCAGCACAATCTCGTGCGTCAAAGGCGCCTCCTGCAGCTTGGCTGTCGCTTTCGCCACCCACGATCCGAGGTCTTCAGGCAAACGAATCCGTCCCTTGGCGTTCAAAGTAAGTGCTTCCCAGGTGCTGATTGGAGACAGCCAGAACTCATTCTCAGGATTGTTCAATTCCTCGAGAACTGTTTTTCCAAGACGCTTCGGATTTTGCAAACTCCAAAGCCAAATGTGGTATCGAGCAGCAGTTTCAATCGCGCAAGGCCTCCCACTCGTCTTCGTCATTGGCCGGAGAAACAATGTCTCCCAGGATCTCCATCTCGTCTTTCATGGACCCGATCCAGCTTGCTGTAGTTGACCGCGGGGGCGCAGGGCCCACTTCGGCAATGGGTTTTCCGAATCGCGTGACCAGAATCGGCTTCTTGGTCTTTTGCACCTGATCGAGGAGAGACAGGCACTTCGCCTTGAACTCAGAGATGGCTATTTCCTTCATCTAAGTAACTAGACCATGGTCAAAATTAATAGTCGACGCGAAATTAAGATGATCCCTTCGGTCGGCCACTCCTCTTGGTCCCCCCCGACTAGAGCCTCATTTGTCCCAGAATCGCCCGGGCCTCGGCTGCGGGGTCAGCCGCTTCGGTGATGGGACGCCCAACCACGACGTAGCTCGCACCGGCCGCAATCGCTTGTGCAGGCGTGACCACGCGCGCCTGATCGCCGTGGCTGCTTCCCGCAGGACGCACGCCGGGAGTTACGATGGCGAACTTTTCTCCAAGCGCCGCGCGGAGTGCGGAAGACTCGTGTGCCGAAGCGACGATGCCTCCACACCCGTTCTCGAGGGCCAGCTTTGACAAACGAACGACTTCGTCGAGGACCGTCCCCTGAACCCCGATCGTAGCAAGATCGTTGTCGTCAAGGCTGGTAAGCACGGTGACGCCCATGACCAGCAGGGAAGAATTGACCGCGCTCGCGGCGTCCACGGCGGCGCGCAGCATTTTATCGCTCCCGGTAGCGTGAACCGTCAGCATGCTTACGCCGAGCCGGGCGGCTTCATGCACTGCTGCGGCCACGGTGTTGGGGATGTCGTGATACTTCAGATCGAGAAATACGCGCCGGCCGGAGGCTACGAGGTCACGCACCACCTGAGGGCCTTCGGCGGTATAGAGCTGCATGCCGACCTTGAAAGTCTGCGCGCAGTCTCCGACGGCTGCCACAATTCTCTCGGCGGCAGCAGCCGTAGAAACGTCGAGGGCAACGATCAGCTGCTCCCTCGGGTCGCTACCCGTCCGGTCGTCACGCTGACGACCGTTCTTGCGAGGGTTGGTAAAAGAGATGCGGTTGGGCGGAGCAGCCTGCATCCCTCTGAGTGTAGAATTTTTAGCGGAATTCCGCCAGTGTATGGTTATAGGCCAAGGTCTGGAAAGCGAGCCGATGGTCGGTCCGGGGTTTAACCAGATCCAGCCGGACTTGCTGCAGGCCCCGATTTTCGAACTGCAGGGCCTTGGCCGCGCCGTAGGACAGGTCGATGATCCGACCCGGAACGACCGGTCCGCGGTCGTTTACTTTGACCACAACCGCCCGTCCGTTGCGCAGGTTGGTGACCCGCACATAGCTTCCCAGGGGAAGCGTGGGATGGGCAGCGGTCATGTCGTACATGTCGTAGTCCTCACCGCTGGCGGTGGGTTTCCCGACGAAATCCTCGCCGTACCATGAAGCGGTCCCAACTTGATACGCGGCACTCTTTCCAGCCAGTCTCCGAAATTTGGGCTTGCTCTGGGCTGAGCTACTAGGGTATGAAGTGGCCTCCGAGTTGTTCGGACCCTGAGCAGCTCCCAGCCCGACGACCATTAAACCGATCATCAGTCCATGAGCTATACGTCCTTGCATTCAGTTCTCCTCGCATCTCAAAAGTCTTCCTAGCTAGGTAATTGGGTGAACGTTCTGTAGATCGTAGAGGGCGGAGGAGGGCTTGTCAATCCGAAACTGAGGGGTCTATAGTGACGTGATAGTAATCGATATCTCACGTAACCTGTTGTATATCATGAGTAATGGTTCGCATGTCTCTTAAAACAATGAGTTTGACCATTTATATATTGGTTAATACCCGACGCCATGTAGCTCCAGAGAAATTTTCATCCTCAATCAATTCAATAACTTACAAACGATATCTTCATAACTTGTTTATTGTGAATGTCTTATAAAGAAGGTTGCCACGAAAATTGCGTTTTATCCGTACCAAACGCGGACCAAAGTGCCCTCTCGGCAGCGACGCTCTCCTGCTTGCTCGTAGACGCAGGCAGCATTGTTCTGGGATAGTTTCAGAGTGAGATCGTAGAGATCGAGGTCGAGGAGTCATGGCTGAGAGACCGCTGGTCGTGTTGACCATCGCCGGTTTTGATCCGTCTTCCGGGGCGGGCGTGACGGCAGACATTAAGACGATTGCCGCCCACGGCTGCTATGGAGTGGCCTGCATTACAGCTCTGACCGTGCAGTCGACCGCCGGGGTTCGCCGGGTCGAAGCGGTCGATCCGGTTCTGGTGACCGATACCCTGCAGGAACTTGCATCTGATATCGCCATTGCTGCAGTCCACATCGGGATGCTGGGATCGGCGAAAGTGGTCAAGGCGGTGGCGGAATTTCTCGCGCAGTCAGGCAAAGCCAAAGTACCGAATGTTGTCCTGGATCCGATCCTGAGGTCGACCTCCGGGGCGGAACTGCTGGACTCTGCGGGAACGAAGCTGCTCATAGAAAAACTCATCCCCCTTGCCGATGTGATAACACCGAATGTGGACGAAGCAGCTGCTCTCACTGGCCGGAAGGTGACGGACCTGGAGCAAATGAGATCGGCGGCCGCGGCGCTGCATGAGATGGGTTCACGCGCCGTGGTCATCACCGGCGGTCATCTGGAAAAGGCGATTGACTTATTGAGCTTTAGAACCAAACGCGGGGTCGAGCAGGAAGTCTTCAAGGCGGAACGACAACGTTCGAATTCAATTCATGGCACCGGCTGCGCGTTCGCGAGCGCCATTGCTTGTCACCTGGCTCTGGATCGTGGACTGGCCGAAGCCACATTGCTGGCCAAGACTTACGTGAGTGCCGCGATCGCCGCCGGCCATCCCTTGGGACGGGGGACCGATCCGGTCTATCATTTATATCGGATGAAGCAGCAGAAGCGCGCCGTGTCGGAAAAATGAGTCCGAAATGGTCTAATCGCTTTTGGGGGTTTTCAAAAGTATTCCCGCCACAAACGACGCCGTGGCGGCCAGCAACCATTCGATCCGCCACGTCTGGATTGCCTGAAACTCAGCCAGATTTGACGCTTTATAGAAAAGGCTGACTCCAAGCGCTCCGGCGACGCAGCCCAAGCCGATCATGAAGGCGATCAGGGCGGCGGTCGGCAGACCGACCCAGCGCTTGATCTCGTGGAAATGCAAATAGTGCAGCCAATTGGGGAAGGAAAGATCGCGCCAGGCTGCCGCGAGAGAGCTTGCCTGCGCTACCAGCCAAGCCGTGCTCCTGGCCCGCCGACTGGTAGTCGCCGCATTCAGGCTAGCTCCGGCAGGCAGAGCACGCCGCAGGCCGCAGGTATGGCAAAACTGCGCTGCGATCATGTACTCGCTGCCGCAATCAACACAAGCTTCAGGTGGAGGGGGATCAACAGGTGGAGAAGCTTCCGCAACGGGTTCGTTCAGGGCAGGCGACCGCCAAAACTCTTGCTGTGCATCTTGAATGACATCGGCCATACGGTTGGGATCTGCCTTCAGCAACGCAAGCCAACAGCCAAACCTGAATCGAAACTAAGGTATTTTCAACTCAAATACTTGCAACCTTCCGCGTATCTTTTGCCGCAGCCCCCGCGCAATTATTACTCGTTGACTCGGGTAAAGATGGCCCGGTTACGGTGGCCCTCAACCCTCGGTAGCTGCGCGGATTATAGAGTCAACCATTGATAAGGATGACAAAATTGTCGATGGCCGACTGATGACGTCTTTGGTTCCTCCCGTGCTCCGTCGAACATGGGTTAGACTGAAATTGAGGCCAAGAGAAAGCTAGAATTAGTCACAGACTACGGAGTGATGCGGCTGGTTCTGATGTATCGGGTTCCGAAATCTTCGCGGCAGGCAACCGGCAGAGCAACACTTGCCGGCCTTCTGATCCTATGCGCGGTATTTCCCCATGCCATAGCGCAAACCCGCTCGCCGGCCGAAAGTAGTGCCTCGGGAAATGCCGGAAACACACCTGTTTCAAGTGCGACTTATAATTCCGCGCACGATCCACTGGTGGACGCTGCCTTCGACCACTTCTACAACATGGATTATGACCGTTCCGTTCAGGAGTTCGAAAAGGTTTTGGACCGGCGGCCCAATGATGCTTCGGCGGTCAATCACCTTTTGAGCACGGTCTTGTTGCGCGAGCTCTACCGCATGGGCGCGATGAATACTGGCGAATACTCCAACGACAGCTTCATCGGCCAGGCTCATCGCCCTGCCGATCCCAACGTAAAGGAGCGCATCAAACGGCTGGTCGAGCGCGCCGAGGGTCTCGAAGAGCAGCAACTGAAGGCCAGTCCAAACAACCCCGATGCGCTCTATGCTCGGGGCGTCACCCGGGCGCAGTTCTCTCTTTATACAGCGCTGGTCGAAAGAGCCTGGTTTTCCGCGCTGCGCAACGCCGTGGGGGCGCGAAAAGACCACGAACATGTCCTCGAATTGGACCCCAACTACGTCGACGCCAAGCTGGTGGTCGGCGCCCACAATTATGTGATGGGCAGCCTGCCCTGGAGCGTGAAGGTCGCAGGAGCTCTTGTGGGTCTCAGTGGAACCAAGGAGAAGGGACTCGAGTATCTGCGCGAGGTCGCCGAAAGTAACGGAGAAAACAGCGTCGACGCCAAGGTTGTGCTCAGTTTATTTCTGCGGCGGGAACACCGCTATGACGAAGCCCGCGGTCTCATGCGCGATCTCGGGGCGCGTTATCCGAGGAATTACCTGTTCCCGCTCGAAGAAGCCAATCTATTGCGGGCTGGGGGCCACCCTCAAGAGGCCCTCGCCGGCTATCGCACGGTATGGAAGAACGGACGGGAAGGGAAGTACGGCAACCTGCACTATGAAGTGGCGGCGTGGGTGATGGGCGACTTGTTGCGGAGTCAGAAAGATTATGCCGGAGCCGCAGCCGCTTACGAACTGGTAAGCACGACTCCCGAACCCGATCCCGAGACGCTGCAGAAGGCAAACCTCGCGGCCGGTGAAATGTATGATGTTCTGCAGAAACGCGACTTGGCAATGGAGAAATATGAGACCGTCCTTGCCGAAAACGGCAGCACTGCTCCGGCCGAACAAGCTCGCAAGCACATCCGGGAAGCCTACCGAGAGTGAGCGCGAGCTCTGGCGTGGGAGTTTGAACCGTGCCGCTCCGATGGCGAGCACCTCCCGCAGGGAACTTTCGGCTTGCAATTACGTACATTGTAGTGGGGAGAGCTAAGCTATGTACTGCAACTATTGCGGCAAAGTGATTCAGGACGATGCGGCGGTCTGTGCCTACTGCGGCACCCGAGTGGGAGCGTCGGTTGCCCGCAAACGCCTGGTGCGGCCTCGGCAGGGTCGCAAGATCGCGGGTGTGTGCCTGGGCTTCGCCGAGTATTTTGATGTTGACGTAACCGTGGTCCGGCTGGTGTGGCTGATCGCATCCTTTATGACGGGGATTGGAGTGATCTCCTACCCGATCGCCTGGATCGTGATACCGGAAGAGCCTCTGCTGCTTGCGGCGCCGGCCGGCGCCGAACGCGCGACCAACCCGTAGCTCCCGGGCGCTAGGAGCGCTAGGAGCGCGAACCGAGCCGCAGAGTTCGGAATCGTGCTAGCATCGGGGCGCTATGAAACCACCATTCGCCGTGTTTGCCCTCGGGCTGGTTGCGGTCTGCGCACAGTCACAAACTCCCGCCGCGAAAAGACCCCGCATCACCGGCATCGATCACGTTTCGTTCTACACGACTGACGCGGACGGGACAAAACAGCTTTACGGTGGCACGCTCGGTTTGACCTCGGCCGCGCCGGTCGAGTCGAGTGAGCTTGTCCGATACTGGGTTGGCCGGCAGTGGGTCGGCTTCAGCGCAGCGCCCGATGCAAACGCTACCGACCGCATGGATCACGTCGCTTTCGCGACGGATAACATCGAGGCTCTTCGCAAGTATCTGGCCGCGAATGGCGTGAAGGCTCCAGCGATCGAGGGCCACGCCGATCATAGTCTCAGCGTTGCCCTGGTCGACCCCGACGGACATCGCATTGAGTTTGTCGAGCGCGGGCGGGGCGAAGTTCCCGCACCTCCCGATTCTGCGGTGTCGCGCCACATGATTCATGCTGGATTTGCGGTTTCGAATCGCGACGCCGAAGATCATTTCTATCGAGATCTGCTCGGATTTCGCCCGTACTGGCACGGAGGAATGAAGCCCGACGAGACCGACTGGGTCTCCATGCAGGTCCCGGACGGCACGGACTGGCTCGAATACATGTTGAACCATCCGGCGCATCCTGACCTTCGGCTCACGGGTGTGTTGAATCATATTTCCCTGGGCGTTGCCGACATGAAGAAAGCGCAGTCAATTCTGGAAGCCCACGGCTGGAAGCCGCACGGAAATGAAAAGGCGCAGATGGGCAAAGACGGCAAGTGGCAGCTCAACCTGTTCGATCCCGACCTGTCGCGCGTCGAGTTGATGGAATTCAAACCCGTAGAAAAGCCCTGCTGCTCAGACTTTACCGGCCCGCACCCGACAGAATAGGGTAGCTGGCCGTTGATTCTGGTGGATGCCTAGACTTTGCTCGCTGATTCACCGGTGTTTTCAACCAGTGCTCCACCGGCGGTAATCGACACTAAGTCAGGTGAGGCAACTCTGAGGGTCGCGTTTTGATAGAATTCTTCCGCCATGCTAGAAACCTTTCTGGTAGCCGCGAAGACAGTCGTGAATGCGAAAGGCGACGGCCCCAGCGTAGATGTTAGCGGGGCGGGCGAGCGCGTGTTCCTGCTGACTCTCGAGATCACGAACATCATTGAGCAGGAGTCGCTCGATGTCGGTATCTACGGCTCCTCGGACGGTGCGGCATGGTCGGCAAAGCCAGTGGTCGCCTTTCCGCAGAAGTTTTATCGCGGGCAATATCCCTTATTGCTCGACCTTGCAGCGCATCCCGATGTGAAATTTGTGCGCGCGCATTGGGAGGTTGCACGCTGGGGACGTGGCACGGAAACGCCGATGTTCGAGTTCGGCCTGGCGATGAGAGAGATTCCGTCAGAGATTTTGCGCCAAGCGGCCGCCGAGGCCAAGACGCTGGCTTAGGAGTTGTCGAACCGGCGCGTGCCAGGCCTTCAACCCGGAATCGATCAAGAATCCTGCCTTCCGCTATATTTGATCTCAAATGAAAACGGCTTCTGCGGTAACCGTGCGCCCGGCGCGGAGTGTGCGCGGCAGCGTGAATCTGCCCGGGGACAAATCCATCTCGCATCGTTACGCCATGCTGGCTGCGATCGCGGATGGCCCGTCGCGACTGGAGAATTATTCGACCGGAGCGGACTGCGCCAGCACGCTCGCCTGTCTGCGCTCGCTGGGCGTGAAATGGGAACGCAGGGATGGTTCAACCAACATGATCGAAGTGCAGGGAACTGGACCGTCGCTGGCCGTCCCGAGTGGGCCGCTGGATTGTGGGAATTCCGGTTCCACCATCCGCATGTTGAGCGGCATCGTGGCCGCGCAGAAGTTTACAACGGAAATGGCGGGCGACGAATCGCTCTCGCGCCGCCCCATGGAGCGCGTGATCACTCCGCTTACGGCGATGGGCGCGCGGATCGAGTCGCAGGACGGCCGCCCGCCGCTGCGCATCACCGGCGGGCACCTGAAAGCAATCGACTACGTCATGCCCGTAGCCAGCGCGCAGGTAAAGACCTGCCTGCTGTTCGCCGGTTTGCTGGCTGAGGGCGAAACGCGCATTGCGGAGCCGCTTCGAACGCGAGATCACGGGGAAGTCGCGTTGCGAGCCTTTGGCGCGGATTTGGAGGGAAAGAAAAACGAAGTGAGGATTCGGGGTGGTCAGCGCCTGCACGGCATCGAAGCGAGCATTCCCGGCGATCTTTCGAGCGCCGCGTTCTTTCTCTGCGCTGCCGCTCTTTTTCCCGACTCACAATTAACTCTTCCTGCCGTGCTCATGAATCCCACGCGAGCGCGGCTGCTCGATTTGCTCATGCAGATGGGAGTGCGCATCTCGGTTACGCAACTGGAAGAGGTGCACGGCGAACTGGTTGGCACACTGCAGGTGGAAGGCGGGCAGCTGAAAGGCTCGACCATCGCCGGAGCCGATGCCGCCGCGCTGATTGACGAGATCCCCGTGCTGGCTGCGATCGCTCCGTACACGGAACAGGGAATCGAGGTCCGCGATGCCAAGGAGTTGCGCGTGAAGGAGTCCGACCGTATCGCATCCATCGTCACCAACCTTCGAGCCATGGGCGCCGAGGTGGAGGAGTTTGCAGACGGCCTGAAGATTCCCGGCCGACAGACCATGCGCGGAGCAGAGCTCGATTCTTTCGGCGATCATCGCATCGCTATGGCCTTCAGCATCGCCGCTCTGCGAGCTCAAGGAGACACGTTGATTCGCGGCAGCGAGTCTGCGGCGATCTCCTACCCGGCATTTTTCCCCACGCTCGAAGACCTGATCGAGCGTTAAGGCGGTTCACGCCATTCGCGCCTCGCGTTCGCCACGGGAGTGAAGCCGTCAGGATACGCCTTGGGTTACGTTCGGACGATGACCGATGTGATCTAACCAGTCCTGCCTGAATTGGAAACAATTCATGTTGGAGCGTCTGTTCCCACCGTTCGAAAGCAGCCGGTCCGCGATTTCACCAGAATAAGCTTCCAACTCATAGGAGGATTCATGCGTTGCTGTACGCTCGTGTTGGCATCGATCTTGCTGGCTGCTCCAGCTTTCGCAAAGGAGCCCAAGGCATATCAGAGCGGCACGGTGGTGCAGATGGCCTCGGTACCATGCGAAATCAGCGAGAGGGATGCGGAGGGTTTGTCCGGTGAGATGATTCGCACCGACTCGGGTCACAAGAAGACGCAGGAACTGGTATGTCAGGAGTACGTCCTCCAAGCCGAAAAAGTGATCTATCGAATTCGCCCCAGGGATAGGAAGCACCCGCTGCTTCTGCCGGTCGGCGAACGGGCGCAGTTCCGGCTCGAAAAAGACAAGTTGCGGTTGCGCATGGAAGCGCTCGACAATAAAGAGCGTGAGTACGTCACGGTGTCGATGACTCCGCGCGCGGACAGCACGGCCGACGCCAATCCCACCCGTCTGAACCACCTGCAGTAAGCGAGTCATCAACCGCGGCGTCGTCGCGAAGACAACTGCGCAGCGCTCCCATTCGGCCGTTCAGCCTGCCGCAGCCAGCTTCCCGGGCTTAGACCTGCTTCCGGCGGCCTTCCAAAGCCGCCGGTTTCTTTTTGGCTGTTTCCCAAGTCGGGCTCAGACAGTTTAGATCTTCTCGCCGCAACCGTGAGCGGAACGCCCGTGATCTGGTAGAGTATTTGCACCTCGAACCGGCCAGGTCGTTTTTTTGGGGCCCCGGCTGTTTCAGCCGCCACCTCGAAATCCCAGAAGGAGTTGCTCATGTCCACCCTCCGTGAGATTGTGAGAGACCGCAAAGTTTATTCCATCGACGCTGGGAAATCCGTGCTCGACGCCGCGCGCTTCATGATGGAACACAACATTGGCGCCTTGCCTGTGGTTCGCAATGGAGAATTGGCCGGCATTTTCTCCGAGCGCGATCTCATGAACCGCGTGGTCGCCGCCGGGCGAACCCCCGGGCATACTGCGGTCTCCGAAGTGATGACCGCCAACCCGCGCGCGGTCCCCCTCGATGAGAGCATCGAAGAGTGCCTGTTCATCATGCACGAGTTCGGCTTCCGGCACTTGTGCATTGTGGAAGGCAAGGAATTGAAGGGATTGGTTTCACTGCGCGACATCCTGATGGGACAAGCCGGTGAAATTAAGCGTCAAAGCCACCGCGCCGCTTCGTAACGGGCTTCGTGGTTCGGCTGCTGGGCAGCGCCCTGGCCGCACCTGGCGCGCTCGGGAAGCCAGTTCGTCACTCGCGCTTTCGCAGCAGCAGTTCGCCTTTCCTCGGCGGCAGCCGGAAGGGAAACTCAAAAATCTTTCCGCTCAGTGGCAGGCGCAGAACGAACTCCTCTTGCGCCTTCCACCGGCCGAGCCACCGGTTATTGGTGTTGAAGAAAACCCAACCGCTCGCTTCCGGATTTCCCACGTCGAGATGCGCCGGCCGCAGGCCCCGCTTGGTGAGGAACTCGATCAATTCGCTGACCGATTTCTCATAAGCCGCGAGCCGCGCCTCGCGAACCGTCTTCTCTTCAGGATGCTTGGCGAGTTCGCGTCGCGCTTCATCGTCGAGCGCGTCGGCATCGTTCTGAATCTTTTGCGCGTAATTATCGGGATCAAGGGAGCTCTGCACCACCTTGAAATGCTTCATGAACTGCAGCGTGATGTTGTCCGGAGTCTCGTCCACACCACCGGTTCCGCGGTAACGGATGGTGAGCAGAACACTAAAGATGGGCTCGATGCGATGGCGGATAATCTGCACCTCCCGCGCGTCCACCGCAAGAGTGATCCCCAGATCTCCAGACCAAAGGCCGTAGCGGTACTTGCCGTCGTCGGTGGCATCGAAGGTGCAGCCGGGCTGGTTCTCGCTCCAACTCACAACCAACGGCTTGCTTTTATTTTTGCCGTTGCCGGCCGCTGCCCGCGCGATCGAGGCACAGAACAGCGGCAGGCAGCAGATCAAGCTGGCGAGCACGCCGGCTCGAAAAATCTCCCGCATCCGGCTACGCCAAACGGAGTTCCGCAGACGCCGCATGAGTCCAGGGACTTTCTCAGTCGACCGTAAGGGTGACGGTCACTCCCGTCGTTCCGTTGCTGGGCGCGCCGCCGGTTTGATCCACCCCGCTCAGCGTAAACGTATAAGTATTTTTCGGAGTGACCTGTCCCGTAGGCGACGTCGGACTGCTGGTCGACGAGGTTGCATTGCATGCCGGCAGCAGCAATAATCCTCCGGCAACCGCCACCAGCCCAAGCAACCCGAGCAGCTTCCTCCTGGGTTTTCCGGTCGCGCCCGCTCCCACCACCAGCAGTCCTGGAACCGCCAGAAAAAGCGCATAAAACATCTTCGGATCCCGTCGGGGATTCCACCGATGATTCCCCAGCTTTGCTACGGTGTTCGATGGTCCGAAAGTTGTAATTGTGAGCACCGAAGTGGCTGGAACACCCCCGGCGACCACCGCTGGCGACGGACTGAACGAGCACACAGGCGAATCCAGAACAACCGGAGTGATCGAGAGGCAGGACAGCGTGACATTTCCCTGATAACTGCCGATTGGGGTAAGGGTGACCGTGGCCTGCGCCCCATGCCCGGCGGTGACATTATTGGGATCAGGGGCCCGGGTCACGCTCAAGGTGTAGTCCGAGGTCGAGGGCACGACGTTCAGGTTCAAAGAGAGCGTTTGCGAACCGGAGCTGTTGCTTCCAGTCACCGTAATGGTGTACAAACCTGCCGCAGTGGCGCTCTCGGTCGCAACCGTCAGCGAGGGACCGTCAGCGGGTGGGGTCGCAGTCACCGGACTGGGCGTACACGCGGGCAGATTTTCGGTGGTCTGGGTCGAAGTCACGACGCAACTAAGCGAAACCGGGCTGCCTTGCGTTATGCCCGTCGCCAGCTGTAAGTCGACAATGGCAGTCGAGGTTCCTCCCGGTTCCACTTCCTGCGGTTGGAGTGGTGTCGCGCCCAGGGTGAAGTCGACAGGGCCTTGCCCAAAGGCCGGGCAAACCGACGACGACGAAAACACCGTCACCAGCAAACCGAAGATCAGAGCTTGTACCGACCGCCTGGCGTTCAACATTCGAGGATGAGAACTCACTACCTTCGATTCCTCCCAAGGCACAAACGCTGCCCGCGGCGGCAAGAAACCATGCCACCTGCAAATCAGCTGCAAGGCGATGTTATACGACAGAGTCTCGGCGAGCGCCAAAGCAGAATCTCAGGCCGCAATCCCAAACAAGAATCTTAGACTAGAGTGGTCAATCGCGCCAATCCACCAGCTGAGTTTCCGGGCGCGGCCGGAAAAAATCAGCGCCGTCTCGGTTGAGAGTGGCGCGCGTTGGCCGGGTTCAAAGGAAGTCGATTCATCATCAGTTGACGGTCAATGTCACGGACGTGGAATGCTTGGTTGCGTTGCTGTCAGTTCCAGCTCCAGCGATGGTAACCGTGTAAGCACCAGCGGGTGTACAACCGCTGCAGCCCGACTTCGTCGTACTGCTGCTGCCACCGCCGCAAGCCGGCAGAAGGAACAAAGCAGTCATAACCATCCCAACCATCAGGAACCCGAGCAGCTTCTTGCGCAGCGAGCGGGCAGGGCTAAACTTCATCCCCGCCAGGGAGAGCCCGGCAATCGGCAGCCACATCGCGTAGAAAAAACTCCGTGGACGGAAAAGAGCGCCGCTGGCCCCAGTCGTCGTGATGGTGAGAGTCGAGGTCGCTCCGCCAGGCGTTGGGGTGACCGGGCTGGCAGGCGAGAAGCTGGTGGCGCTGCATGCCGGGAGCGGCGATCCTGAACCGGCCACGCTGCAGGTCAAGTTTACGGGCGAATTGTAGCCGTTCAGCGCGGTCAAGGTCACGGTTGAACTACCGGATGTGCCGGCCGATACGGCGGCAGGAGCAGACGCCGAAATTGTGTAATCGGGGGAGACGGTGGATGTGACGATCGCCGCGAAGGCATCGAATGGAGCTCCGCCGAACGTCGCTTGGAGCGGAGCACCTGCGACGGGGAATCCGGTGGCGGAACTGGTGCCCGCGAGGAAGACCTCGGCGTTGGCGCTTAATGCGACACCGCCACCGAGGAAGGCGCCATTTGTCGAATCGAAATTCTCATCGCCCGGACCGCCGAGATAGCTGGAATATGCCAGCGATGCCCCACCGGCTGCGACCTCAGTCACAAATGCGTCGGAATTCCCATTGAGCGTGGTTTGAAATCCGCCCGTGGCGGGAAAATCCGAAGAAAGCGTGCTGCCGGTGACATAGGCATCTCCCGCCGAGTCAACCGCGATTCCAAGACCGGTGTCGGCCGTGCTTCCGCCCAGATAGGAAGAATAGAGCAGGTCGGTCGTACCCTGACCGAGGGGCGCCAGCTTGCTGACGAAGGCATTGCTTCCGTCTGGATTCGTGCCGGGTCCATAAGTGGGTTGGAATCCACCCACGATCGGAAAGTCGTCGGTGGTGACGCTCGTGTCGTTCGTGTCGTCATACGCGGTTTGACCGGTAAGGAAAACGTTTCCGGTACCGTCAAGGGCAATCGCGAGGCCTTCATCGTCGGAACTGCCTCCGAGGTAAGTGGAATAGAGCAGTGAACCGCCGCCGGCAGCAACCTCTGTCACAAAGACATCGGAAAAAACTAGTCCCGCGCTCGCGTTGCACAAACCGTCGGTTCCACAGATTGTTTGGTAAGCCCCGGTGGTGGTGTGAAAGTCGCTCGAGGATGTGCTTCCGGTTACGAAGGCATCGCCGGAGCTGTCCACTGCGATGCCGTTTCCGAAGTCATCGTTCTGCCCGCCCAGATAGGTCGAGTAAACAAAAGCCGTGCCGGTGGGATTTACTTCCGTAACGAAGGCATCTTCAAACGGTGGAGTCGAGGCGACGCCGTTGTTAAGCGTGGGAAATAAGGGAGCCGTCGACAGCGGAAAGTTCGACGAATATGTGAACCCGGTGACGTAAGCATTCCCGGAGCCGTCGAGTGCAATTGCAAAAGCGCCGTCGTCGTTATTGCCACCCAAATAGGTCAGGTAACTTAAAGCGCCTGCGGGATTAAGCTTAAACACGAAGGCGTCCGTACACGGTGCCTGGCTGCCAGTCCCCGTCGTGCAGTTGCTGCTCGCAGGAGAACCGCTGGTCGACTGCGGAGCCCCGGTTGTGATTGGCAGGTCGGTCGAGGTCGTGATGCCGGCTACGTACACGGCTCCCGTAGAACTCTTAACCGCGATTCCGGACCCCAGGTCGTCGCCGGAACCACCCACAAAAGTCGTGTATCCCAGGCCGCCGCCGGGCGTGATTTGAAGCACGAAAGCGTCAAAGCCGCCAAGCGATGGGCTAGAGCCAGGAAAGCCGGAAGTGGAGTCGCTCTCTCCGGTAACGTAAGAGTTGCCAAGACCATCCACTATGACCCCGTAACCTTCGTCATCACCATTGCCGCCGATGTAGGTTGCGTAGCTGAGTGATGGATCAATTACGAGCTCGCGGCTCCGATCATAGGCGCCGATTTCGAATCCAACCTGATTCTTGGCCTTCAAAACAAATCGAGCATCCACCGCTTGGCGAACGCCATTGCGCTGTTGGTACGCGACCGGCTTATGCAGCGTAAGGTCGCCGGCAGGGAACGAAAGAATTAGGTTCCCGGCATCGTCCGTGGTCATTCGCCTGGTTCCGGCAAAGCTCAGGCCAATCGGGGTGGGATCGGCGTTCGAGGCGACGATAAAATCAAATTCCAATTGGTCGTGCTGACCATGGTAGGTCAGGTCCACGCCGGGATAAATATCCCGATACGACACGCGCGCCAATTCCTTTACGCCAACATGCCAGTGACGCGGGTCGTTGCCGATGAAATAGTTCACCTTGCCCGGCAACGGATTCTGTTCCTCAATCTTTGCTTTTGCGTTGCCGTTCAAAACGTGCATGCGAACAGATGCGAAGGCGGAAGAGGCCGGGCGGTTCTGCTCAGAGTGTCGGCGAATCAGCTGCTTGGTTTTCCGCGAATAGCCAAGGGTGCGCTGCTCCATGATCTGCCGGGGTCGCGACACTCGTTGGATCGAATTCGATGCAAACGAGAGGACCGCATCGCCCGACGTGAGATAAACCTTGTAGCCGTTACCTCGCGCCAGGTATTTCACCTGCGGGTCGAGCTGGCCTGCATTGGCTTCAAAAGCTAAGGGAAGGGCGGCAAGTGTGGCATGCAAGCGGGCCTGCGCGGCGGGAGGTGCCGGCTGGGTTTTTGCCCGGGACACGGCCGGAGCGGAATTGCCGGTGTGACCCGACTTCGCCGGCGCCGCGGCAACCAGAGCTGCGACCGCGACGACCAAAACTGCAAGGATCCAGAGAGCAGGGAAGAATGCTTTACCAGCAGCCGGTTTTAACAAGACGATCCTCCTGTGACTTGCACCGTGACTTGCACCGTGACTTGCACCGTGACGTGCACCATGATGACACCGTGATCACACGGTGAAACCCAACTCGGGAGAGAAATACTCAACCACCACATAGATTAAGGCGAGAAATTTTGCGCGCGCTCGGCAGCCTTGCAAGTCTGCGTCTTTCTGCAGCGTACCCGCGAGTATGGTCTGGATTTTTGGGGTTGTCAACGAACTCAAGATAGCAACTTTGATACCGCCAAGCGCAACTGCCAACGCCTCCCCTGCTTACGAATCCTGGCTCGGAGTCGTCGTAGTCGGGCCAATCGTAACAGCAACTCAACGTTCGTCTTGCAGGAGTTCAGGCGACGGAACGGTGCCGGTTTCCATCTGTTTTTCGCGTTCGGCCCGACGCTCGTTATCGATCCGCACCGAGGTCTCCAGTTCCTTCCGGCCCTCTTCTTTTCGCCCCATGTGGAGCAGCACCTGTCCCCTCACATAGTGAATATCGGTGCGCCGGGCATCAAGCTTGCTCGCTCGATCAATCGCGCGCAATGCCTGCTGATATTTTTCTTCGCGCAGATAGATCTTGGCCAGGCCCAAGTATGAGTTCACCAGGCGCGGGTCGCGCCTCAGTGCTTCGCGATAACTCGTCTCCGCGTCGGCGTCCCGCTCCATATGGGTATAGACGTCTCCGAGTTCGTCGTAGTTAAGAGCCAGGTCGGGTTCGACGGCGGCATCCTTGAGGAACTCGTCGCGCGCCTGGTCGTAGTTCTGCTTTTTCAAGTAAGCCAGCCCCATGTTGAAATGAACGAACGTGAGCTTGGGATTGGCCTGCGCCGCGGCCTGGAAGTCAGCCAGCGCCAGGTCGTACTGCTCGAGATTCAGGTGAGCTTTGCCCATGAACAAATGGAACTCGGGTGAACCCTCGCCGGCTTTGACCAGTTGCGCGGTGGCCTTTTCGTCCAACTCCTTCTGACCGGCCCGGTGAGCTGCGATCGACAACACGTAAAGGTAACTCAACTGCCCCGATTCCTGTGCCCAGAGCGGGGCAAGCGTGTTGGCCGCGTCCGCCCAACGTTCGACGAAGAAATAACAGAGACCCAGCAAATGCCGCGGCTGCAACGCATCGGGCCGGTCGCGCACCACGGATTCAAAAGCAGGAATAGCTTTAAGAAATGCATTTTGCCGGTAGTAGGCCAGCCCGATGTTGAGCCGTACCCCGGGCTCCTGCGGCATCAACCGCTCCGCCTGGCCCAGCATCTCCAATGCCTTTGTCCACTGCCTGCGCCGCATGTAGACGACGCCAAGATTTGCGTAGGCTCCGCCGGCCTGCGGATCCGCCGCCAGCACTTGGCGGAAGTGTTGCTCCGCTGCGTCCAGCCGTCCCTGGTTCAGCGCTTCCTGTCCCGCCCGAAACAGCTGCGCGGGATCGGTTCCCGATTGGGAGGAAGCCATCGACGCTGCACTTCGCGCCTGGGTCGTCGCTTCCGGCGATGAATTTTGTCCGCTCATGGCCGCACCTGCGGCGATCGACAATAAACAACCCCCGAGGATGCGTCTCATGCCTGCGCTTGACACCATTCTCACTTCCTGCTGTAGTGTCCGCCAGCCTCCGCTCGGAAGGCAAGCGGCGGGCGGGCGGCATGGACACTTTGATCTGCGACGGATTTTGAGGCCGATGCACGACCACCAGGTCGAAACATTCGCGGCAGTCTTCCTCGCTTAAAGGCAGCATTTCGATGGTCACGATTCGTGATGTGGCGAAGGAAAGCGGATTTTCTTCCACCACCGTGTCGATTGTTCTGAACGACGCACCGCTGGCGCGCTACATCCCGCCGGTCACGAAAAAGCGCATCGAGCGAGCCGCTGAAAAACTCGGCTACCGGCCCAACCAGTTTGCCCGCTCGCTGCGCAGCAAACGCAGTCACACGGTCGGCGTCATGGTGTTCGACATGACCGACCCTTACTGCACGCTGGTGTTGCGCGGCATCGAAAACGCGCTCTACCAGGCCTCGTACCTGCCCATTCTCACCGATGTGCACAACGAACGCGGCCGTTTCGAACGCTATCTCGAGATGCTGCTTGACCGCCGCATCGAAGGCCTGGTGGTTCTGGCGAACTGGCTTTTCCTCGACATCAATCTACTCGCCGATTTGGAAAAAAGCAGCATCCCCACCGCTCTCATCGCCTGCGAACTGAAGGGCGACGCGATGAGTTCCGTCGTGGTCGACAACGAAGTCGGAGGCTACCTGGCGCTTGAGCATCTGCACTCGCTCGGTCATCGTAAGATCGCCTTCATCCGTGGCCCCAAGACTTTGGCGGACAGTTCTCCGCGCTGGCGCGGAATCCGCAAATATGCCAAGGGTTGCGGCCTCGAAATCGACTCCCGTCTCATCGTCGACCTGCCCGAGACCCGGCATCCGCTTTCCAGTTTTGAAGCGGGACAGAAACTCACCGAGCAACTGCTCAGCCAGAAGCGCCCATTCACAGCTTTGCTCGCCTTCGATGACATTACCGCGTTCGGCGCCATCCGGGCTTTGTCGAGAGCCGGCCTGCGTGTGCCCGAGCAATGCTCGGTGATCGGCTTCGACGATGTCGCGGCCTCGGCGCTCTGCACTCCTCCTCTCACCACCATTCGCCAGCCGATGGAGGCGATGGGCGCCGACGCAGTCGGAATCGTGCTCGAGGGTATCCATTCCGTGCTCGAAAAACGCGAGGTCGCCGCGAACCATCGCAAAGTCGCGCCCGAACTGGTGACCCGGGAATCGACTCGCAGCATTGTGTAAGGCGGCTCTTCCCGGATCACTTTGCGAAGCGGTTCCGCGCCCGCAGAAAGCAAACAAATCCGCAAAAACCGCTTTGCCGCACCGTCGGCGCTTTTTTTTCTTGACATCAGATAGTCAATAAAAGCACTATTCATACGTTTTAATAAAACTTCGCACGGTTTCCGGGCCGCACGCTACACTCTGGGATCTGCGAGCAGCAACGTCACCGGGCAAGGCGGAAACGGTTCGGCGGATCGAGATACGGGGCTGATTTCTGATGCACAGGGGAAACACCATGAAGTCGAATCGTACGCGACTGATCACGGCGCTCGTGCTGGTGACTTTCTGTGCGGCAGTTCGCGCCCAGGACACCGCTTCCATCACCGGCTCGGTCACCGACCCGAGCGGAGCCGCCATTCCCAACGCCCAGGTCGAACTGAAGAACACGGAGCACGGCATCAGTCGCGCCAGCGTCAGCAACAGCAGCGGCGATTTTCTCTTCGCCTCGCTTCCGATCGGTTCCTACGACTTAAGCGTCACCGCCCCGGGATTCAAGAAATACCAGGCCAAAGGGGTCATCCTGCGCGTCGCAGACAAGGCCCGCGTGAACGTGGCGCTGGAGGTGGGAACGATCAGCACGGAAGTCATCGTTCAAGGCTCGGAGGTGGCGCAGGTGCAAACGCAATCTTCCGACCTGGGGGGCACGGTTACGGGAAAGGAAATCAGCCAACTCGAACTCAACGGCCGCGACTTCACCCAACTCGTCGCCCTTTCCCCGGGCGTGACCGACCAATCGGGCGCGGATGAAGGCGAACCGGGCGCATCGACTGTGGCCTTCAGCATCAACGGTGGGCGTACCGAATACAACAATTTCGAAATCGACGGCGGCGACGCTCTCGACAACGGCAGCAACCAGACGCTGAACGTTTACCCGAGTATCGACGCCATCGCCGAAGTGAAGGTCCTCACTTCGAATTTCGGCGCGCAGTACGGCCGCAACGGCTCCGGAACGGTTGAGGTGGAAACAAAGTCCGGCACCAACGCGTTTCACGGCGACCTCTACGAATTCCTGCGCAACGATGACTTCAATGCGACGCCGGAGTTCGAAACCTCAGTGCCTGCGTACAAGAAGAACGACTTCGGCTTCACCATTGGCGGGCCGGTCTATATTCCCGGTTTCTACAATAAAAATAAGCAGAAGACGTTTTTTTTCTATTCGGAAGAATGGCGCCGGGAGCTCACGCCGGCGTCGGGTTTTTTTAACTCAACCCAGGTCCCCACGATGACCGAGCGCGCCGGGAACTTCAGCGATGTGTGTCCCGCGAGCGGAACTCCGTTCCAGACGGCCGACTCCACCTTCACCGCCAGCGCTTACAATCCGAATTGTCCCGCCGCCAGTCTTGGGGGCACGGTATTTGACCCGACTCTGGGCTCGAATATTCAGCTCTACAATACCTATCCGGGCAATCAGGTTCCGATCGCGAATCCGACCGTCACGAACGCACTCGAAGCCCTCATCCCCGAGCCCAACATTTCGTCCGGAGCGATCGGCGGCGGCGTGCTCGACACGTGGTTTGCCACCCCCACGCTGCCCACGCACTGGCGGCAGGAATTGTTCAAGATCGATCACAACATCAACGACAAAATGCGGGCCAGCTTCCGCTACATCCACGACTCCTGGAATCAGCAATATCCCGTTCCCCTGTGGACCAGCGGCACGAGTTTTCCCACAGTTCAGACGAATTTCAATAATCCTGGCGTCAGCATGGTGGCTCGCCTCACCGCCAACGTTTCCCCGACTTTGTTGAACGAATTTGTGGCCAGTTATACGACCGACCACATCAGCACAAACCTGACCGGACCGTGGCAGCGTCCCAGCGGATTCGGGGCGGTCGGACTTTACAACAACGGCTACGGCGGTAAAGTTCCCGGCGTCAGCATTGCGGGTGGAGAGTACGGCGGCGGCTTCGCCGAGGACCCCGGTTATGTGCCGCAGGGACCTCTGAATTCAAACCCCACGGTTACCTTCCGCGACAATGTCACCAAGATCGTTGGGTCGCACAACCTTCAGTTCGGTATTTATTATGTGGATGCGCACAAGAATGAAATTCCCCAACCCGGGTACGGCGTGAACGGACTGCTTACCTTCACCAACACCAGCCCGGTTTCTAGCAATAATGCGTTTGCCGATCTCCTCCTTGGCAATATCAGCGGCTTCACGCAGGAGGGTGCGGCACTGAAGATGCACGAGGCGTACAAGATCTACGAGACGTTTGTGCAGGACGATTGGCACGTCACCAATCGACTGACGCTGAATCTCGGCTTGCGCTTCAGCTTCTTCGGGACCTATCGCGAAGAAAATAATCTGGCCTGGAACTTTGATCCCGCTTTCTATGTGCCCGGCGCCAGCAGTGTCGATCCCTCTACTGGATTGGTGATCGGCACCCCCTTCAACGGGTGGGTCGATTGCGGCGTGACTCCGGGTGTTCCTTCCGGTTGCCTGAAGAACCATTGGTGGAATCCAGCGCCGCGCATCGGCTTTGCCTTCGATCCCAAGGGCGACGGGAAGTGGGCCATTCGTGGAGGCTACGGAATTTTCTTCGAGCACACCAACGGCAACGAATCCAACACCGAATCGCTGGAGTACGAAAGCAAGAGCACGCCGATTACCAGCACTCCTGGTCCGGTGTCGGCAGCCACGTGCGGCGGAGTGACTGGCTATGACTGCTTGAATTCGAGTCTGCTCGGGGTTGCGGGCGCAACCACAACCCCGTTGCAGTTTGTGTCGCTTCCCAACAAGGCGATTTGGCCTTACATGCAGCAATGGCATCTGGACGTGCAGCACGACGTCGGCAGGAACACGATTGCTACGATTTCCTACGTGGGTAGCGCTGGCGTGCACTTGACGCGATCGTACGAATATAACCAAATATTTCCCGTCGCCGCCAGCCAGAACCCCTACGCTCCCGGCCAGGTGATTAGCACCGCGGACTGCAACAATATAGGAAACGGAGTTGATGCCGTCGATGCTTACGGGGTTCCCACGAACGCGGTGACTTCCTATGGGACGAAGGTACCGTACACTCCGGGAACGAACGGCGGACCTCCGTCGGGCGCGGCAGTTAACTTGTTCGTTGCCTGCGGCAACAACGCTGATCTTTTCCGCCCGTTCAACGGCGTCAGCAGCATCACCCGCAAGGACCAGACCGGATCTTCCAATTACAACGCGCTCGAAGCCTCGCTGCGCCATAGCATCGGTGGCCTGGAACTGAACGCGGCTTACACCTACAGCCATTCGATTGACGACTCTTCCGACTACAACGATACCGGGTTCGTGAACTCTTACAATCTCAACGCCTACCGGGCCAGCTCCAACTTTGATCAGCGCCAGAACATCACGCTCGCCTATGTGTACGACCTTCCTTTCCTCGAGAAGAAGGGACTCACCCACTCCCTTCTCGGCGGCTGGCAGTGGTCAGGCATCACATTGATTCAGAGTGGCTCGCCGTTCAGCGTATACAACGAGGGAATTAATGCGACCGCCGATAACGCCGGAGTTGGCAACGGCTTGGCAACCGCTGGTTCCTATCCCGACCTGGTGGGTAATCCAAAGACGGGGGGTTCGGCCAG